>Ga0116183_1003129_pt1 | contig 17049 bp, 15 predicted proteins | sample AD_UKC078_MetaG_FD_89753 | JGI IMG/M metagenome (GOLD analysis project Ga0116183, IMG submission 89753) | Active sludge microbial communities of municipal wastewater-treating anaerobic digesters from USA - AD_UKC078_MetaG | ecosystem: Engineered > Bioreactor > Anaerobic > Digestate | place: USA... | reverse complement strand
CTTACCTTCCCATACTTGGAATCACCAGCTCCCTGAAAGGAGTAATAAATAAGAATACTGTGTACACACCAGAGGTAATCAGTCTTATTCAGGACGGAAAAGTTATTGATGTTTCCGGGGGTGGATCAGGAATGACAGCAGGTATTAATCTTGAAGTCTTGATTGATCTAAATCCGGACCTTGTTATGACCTATGCAACCGGGCTGCCTGAGTATGATGCACATCCAAAACTTCAGGAAGCAGGTATTCCGGTAGTTCTGAATTCTGAATACATGGAAGAAAACCCCCTGGGGCGGGCAGAATGGATAAAATTTATGTCCGTATTTTTTGACCGGGAAAGAGAAGCAAACGCCTACTTTGAAAAGATTAAAAAGGAATATCTGTCACATGTTGACTCAGTTAACTCCCTCAATGTTACCAGACCCACAGTATTTTTGAATAATAACTGGCAGGGAACATGGCATATGGCCGGAGGCAATAGTTATGTTGCTAAGCTTTTAAAAGATGCAGGTGCTGATTATCTCTGGTCTGATGATACCACCACAGGTAGTATTCCTCTTGATTTTGAATTTGTTTATGAAAAAGCACAACATGCGGATTATTGGCTGAATCCAGGAACAGCGATGACTCTTAAGGATTTACTGGGAGAGGATGCCAGGTATTCAGAGTTTGATGCATTTAAATCGAAAAAGATATATAATAACAATGCCCGGGTAAACGCCGAAGGGGGAAATGATTACTGGGAATCCGGAGTGGCTCATCCTGAAACAATTTTAAAGGATTTAATAAAGATATTCCACCCGGAGATTGTTTCAGAACACAATTTCGTATATTACCGGCACATGGAATAAATGAGATATCCGGTTTCTATGATATTATCCGGCCATATTAATAAGAGAATTGCAGGAGTAATGGTATTTCTTCTTTTTTCATTAATCATCCTGTTTTTTCTTGAATTAATTCTTGGATCTGTTTCAATCCCCTGTCCTGAAATTATCAGGATTCTTTCTGGTCAGGGATCATCACATGACAGCTGGGAAATTATTGTTTATAATTTCCGGCTCCCTAAAGCAGTGGTCGGATTGTGTGCTGGTGCAGGTCTTTCTATCGCTGGTCTGTTCATGCAGACACTATTTCGAAATCCTTTGGCAGGACCTGATGTCCTTGGTCTTTCATCAGGAGCGGCCCTTGGAGTTGCATTAGTTGTGCTTACCGCAGGAACAGCAGGGCCCTCTTCAATTCTTGCCGATCTTGGATTTTTTGGAAATTTCGGTATTGCTATTGCTGCATCTCTGGGATCAGCTCTTGTACTGATGATGATCCTTGTTTTATCAAAAAGAGTACGGAGCAGTATGACCCTGCTCATTCTTGGGCTCATGTTTGGGTATACCGCAAATTCGTTCATTTCGATTCTTATGCATTTTACCCTTGCTGAACGAATTCAGGCATATACTATCTGGAGTTTTGGATCATTTGGTGGAGCAACATGGGATCAGATACAGATTTTGGTTTTATTTACCATGTTTGCCTTTGTATTTTCTATATTCCTGATTAAAGATCTCAATGTACTACTCCTTGGTGATCAGTACGCGGAGAGTATGGGCCTTGATTTAATCAGGATCAGAAATAAAATTTTTATCATCACTGCAGTACTTTCCGGAGTGGTAACTGCATTTTGCGGACCAATCGGCTTTATTGGTATATCAGTTCCTCACCTGTGCCGTGCAATTTTTGCAACTGCGAATCATGGTATTCTGCTACCAGGATGTATACTGTTTGGGGCCTGTCTTGCTCTTATTGCAGACATCATCGCCTCAGTCCCGGGATATTCAATTACTCTTCCCTTAAATGCCATCACCTCCCTCATTGGAGCACCTGTAGTAATATGGATTATATTTTCAAAAAGCAGGGCCGGAATGGAGGTCAGTGTCTAATGGGACTTATCAGAATAGACAAACTTACTGTCGGATACAAAAAAAGAAAGAATGGAGATAAAAAAGTCATCTCCCATCCCAACCTGGATCTGAAATCTGGTGAGTTAATATGTCTTGTTGGTCCGAATGGCAGTGGAAAGTCCACTCTTTTAAAAACAATAACAGGTCTGCTCCCACCGCTTGAGGGTGAGATTTTTCTTTCCGGTAAGAATATCAGATCCATGTCTTCCCTGGAACGGGCAAAACAGGTATCTTTAGTATTAACAAATCCGGTTCAGGCAGGACAACTGACTGTTTATGATGTATGCAGCCTGGGAAGATATCCTCATACCGACTGGATGGGATCATTAGGACAGGAAGATCATGATATGGTAACAGCAGCTCTTGATGCTATTGGTATCAGGCATTTTGCACATCGTTATTTACATGAGCTGTCAGATGGTGAACGACAAAAGGTAATGATTGCCCGAGCTCTCGCCCAAAATTCAAAACTGATGATTCTGGATGAACCAACAGCCTTTCTTGATATGCCCTACCGGTTAGAAATTATGCACATTCTACAAAATCTTGCAATGAATGAAGACAGGGGGATTCTTTTATCAACACATGATCTGGATCTTGCATTAAGAACCTCTGATCGTCTCTGGGTCGTAAATCGCGATGGTTCTTTTCATGATGGTGCTCCTGAAGATTTGGTTTTGAAAGGGATAATATCACAGGTATTTGCCATCGGTGAAATTTCATATGATGCAGAACGAGGACGTTTTCATATACCTGTCCACCCGAAAGGTTCGGTCCGGATTACCGGAGAAAATGGAAAATTCAGATTCTGGACAGAAAGGGCTATGGAAAGAATAGGATTTGCTTTGCAGGGAGACGAAACAGTAAAGATTCATGTACATATCACCTCCAGGGAAAATATTGTGACATGGATTATTCAGACTCCTGGCAATGCGAAACAATTCTCCAACCTTACTGATGGAATTGACTGGATACAAAACCTGAAGATAGCTGGTTAATGTGAATAACCTGTTTTAACGTTTTTTTATATCAAAATTGGAGATAAATGAGCAATGAATAATAAAGATCCGGAAGGTCCATTTACCAGAATTGCAGTTTATGGAAAAGGAGGTATTGGAAAATCAACGATATCAGCAAATATTTCTGCAACCCTTGCAGATGAAGGATATTCCGTCCTGCATATTGGTTGTGATCCTAAACATGACTCAACAAGAGCACTTCTTGGAGAGCTTCATCCTCACACCGTAACTGATTTTCTTCGTTCATCAGATGCCCGGACCGATTGTTCAGCACTTGTCAGGACAGGATATAATGGAATTGCCTGCATAGAAGCTGGTGGGCCGGAACCAGGTGTTGGTTGTGCAGGCAGGGGAATCCTGAGTACATTTGAGATTCTCGGCAGGATGGGGATCGATTCTTCCAGGTATATGTATACCATCTATGATGTCCTGGGCGATGTGGTATGTGGAGGATTTGCTGTCCCGCTAAGACGTGAATATGCAGATCTCATTCTGATTGTAACATCCGGAGAATATATGTCCTTATATGCTGCGAATAATATCCTTCGTGGTATCCAGAATTTTGACATGAATATTAATCGAATTGGTGGAATCATCTATAATTCCCGAGGAGGATCAGAAGAGGACGAACAGTTAAAGAAATTTTCCGATGCAGTCGGTCTTCCCATACTGGTAAAAATTCCAAGAAGTGAAATCTTTCTTACTGCCGAAAAGCATTCAAATACTGTTGTTGCTGCTTTTCCAAATAGTCTGGAGGCCTCATTATTTCGTGAACTGATATCTGATTTAACCTCTACCAAAAAACCCGTTTCCAGGTATCGTGCCAGGCCACTGGATGTAATTAAACTTGAGTCACTGATACTTGGAAGAGATATATCTGCTTCCTCCTCTTTTTCTCATCAGGTGTCAGTGAATTTCAAGCCCGCTATGCCCAAAACAGTTGATGGAACAGGTTGTTTTCGGGTTCCGGAAAAACCTCCTCTTTTTGGCTGTGCATTTGCCGGAGCAATAACAGTTCTCTCTCAAATTCAGGATGCTTCAATAATTGCCCATTGTCCCTCAAGTTGTGCCCATATTGTCTCAAATCTCTTGGTTTCCTCACATAACCGGGATCATGATAAATCAGGTTATCATGGCAAACAGACGCCTTTTTCATTGATTCATACTGGAATGGATGAAAAAATGATGGTATTTGGTGGTATTGACAGGTTAAAAAAATCGATTATTAAATCTGCAGAATCCGAAAATCGTGTAATATTCATCATATCCGGTTGTGCGCCCGGAATAACAGGTGATGATATTGAAGGTTGTTCGTCTGATATGAGCCAAAGCCTGGGCATTCCCGTGATTCCTGTGTCGGTGAACGGAATCGGGGAGGGGGATTTCAGTGCAGGTACCATGGCAGGATACCAGGCCTCATTACAACTGGTAAAAAAAGGAACAGGGGGAAAAAGAAAATCTGTGGTTCTGGTTGGAGAAAAAATTCTTGCAAATAATACCTCTGCTAATTTCAATGAGTTAAACCAGTATCTATCTGCACTTGATATCCCAGTTTTATGCAGATTTCTCGCACACACCACTGTAAATGAAGTGGAGTCTATGAATAAGCAAAGTCTCATTCTACCTGCTTCTTCTGATGAAAGTACACTGAAATTATCAGAAATAATTTCAGAAAAAACAGGATCAGATATATTTCCTTACTCTTTGCCTTTTACATTCCATGAGACGGTCAGATGGGTAAAGAATCTTGCAAAGATATTCAGGGTTGAAGATAAAGGATCAGCCCTGATAGCTCTTAAAGAAAAAAAATACCGTGAAGAGATTGGATTGATTATGCAGAAAACTGTTGGAAAACGGGTTATTATCTCTTCATCAGGTCCGGATATATCCTGGGTTTTAGAAATCGTCAGAGAATGCGGGATGGAAATAATTCGCGCAGGATATCTTTCATCTCCGTATTTAATGAAAGATAAACAGAAAATATCAGACATATCAATAATCCCGGATTATACTCTGGAAAAATTGTATGATGACATCAAAACATACCGTCCGGACCTTGTATTAACTACTATCTGGCTTGATCATAAAAAAGCAAATGTACGATATGGAATGATTCCTTTTTGTCCGAATGTGGGTTTTTTCGGTGCATTATCTTCAATGAAACACTGGACTTCCATTCTTTTTGGACCTGTGACAGAAGGATGGAGGAATTATCTATAATGACAGGGGTGACAGATCCTGACATTCTCACCGGAATGATCCTGGGTGCTGAGGGCATTCCTGATATCATGGTAATTTTAAACAGCCCTACTGGATGTAAATTTTATCATGGGCATATTGCTCACTTAAAGAGGAATGAATCAGAAATTTCTGATCCATATCTTCGCCCTGAGCCATGGTTTTTTGGACAATCAAGGATCCCCTGTACCTATCTTGATGATCAGGACTACATATTTGGAACTCATGACAAACTGGAAAAGATTCTGGATTATATGAAAAACAGGTGGGACGGTCTGATAGTCCTTATAAACGCCCCCGGTGCTTCACTAATCGGCGATGACATAAAAAAAGTGATAACCGATATGGGAATGGAAAAAAGATGTATTCCTGTTGAAATACCCGGATATTCATCATCTGCACCAATTGGTGTTGACAAAATGCTTGTCAGGATCCTGGAACATATTAAACCTTCAGGAAAACCCGAAAATAAAATTAATCTTATCGGTTTATCAATCCTTCAAAGATATTGTGAAGGAACCAAAAAAGAAATAACATCTCTCCTTGAAAAATCAGGAATAACCGTCCTTTCAACTCCGGGAGCAGGATCAGATACAGAAGATCTTAGTTTGTCATCCGGTGCATTACTAAATGCCATCGTATTTCCTGAATATGCAATTGAAACTGCTAATTATTATTATAATCATTTTAAAATCCCTTTCATTTTGCCAAAAGACGGAGCACCGATAGGTTTTGATGCCACCAGGTCATGGATTGCTGATATTTGCAGCTTTTTAGGAAAAGAACCCTTTGTTGTAAACCAGGAGATTCATTCTGCAGAAAAAACTGCTGCCAGCAACATTGCCAGGATAAATGCCGTTTCAGGACTCCCCCGTGGTTCAGGGTTTGCCATACGGGCGGAAAGTTCTCTTGCGTTCCCACTTGTAAAATGGCTCTATACGTACCTTGGCATGATACCCGTCGGAATAAAGCTTACTGATGGTTCATGCAGGACATACTCTGAAAAGCTCATAAACTTCCTTCAGGAAAACCACCTTGATAACTGTCTTGGGATCTTTCCAGGAAAGGATCCTGATATAGTTTTTACTGATGGAACAACTGGAAGTATGATGAAAAACCTTGGCATATGCAGAGGATATATTGATATTTCTCATCCTCCATCAGGAAAAATTGAGATAATTCCAAAAACGATCTTTGGGATTACCGGTTCACTTATGCTTATTGAAGAAATCTTAAATATCCTTCGTTGATATTCTGCTTTTTGGATCGGTAAGGGACTCAAGATTACTTTCAACAGATAAGTATATAGATTGGAGAAGACCGAGCGTTTCTTCATCCGGGTTCCACATCCCTCTGTCCACTGCTTCAAGCAGTCTGCCGGCCATATGCTGAAGTGCATAAGGGTTATCTTCTGACAACCATTCCCGACAGGCTTTATCAAAGAGAAATGTTTCAGCCAGTGACTGGTACTGCCATTTTTCAAGAACATCAGCAGTGGCATCCCATCCAAAGGCAAAATCAAATAGAGAGGTTAATTCCTGTGCTCCCCTGTACCTGTGAGGTTTGAGACCAAGAAGCCATTTTGGATTCTCAATGCGGCTCCTGAACAGAAATTTACTCTCTTCTTCAACCGTCCGGAGAACAGGTTTATCAGGATCAGAACTATCGCCTACAAAAGAAACAGGATCTTTATCTCCGTAGGCTTTGGTAACTGCAATCATACCTCCATGATACATGAAATCATCATCATTATCCAGTATATCAAGTTCTCGTGAGTTGTGGTTTTTCACAGTTACATCAAGCCTGGAAAGAAGAGTCCTGAAGAGATCCTTCATAGCCTCTCCTTTATATTTCCGTCCGTATGCATGACCACCCCAGTCAATATATGTATCTGCAAGATCCTGCCTTTCTTCCCATCCGGATGTAATTATCTTATCTGCCACACCTGCACCGTATGTTCCTGGAGGACAGCCAAAAATCCTGACCAATGCTCGTGATCTGGCCTCATCAGGATCCATACCATTTTTCAGCGATTCAAGCAGGGATTTTCGAAGATGAGATGCAAGATAATTTTCCTGATCACTTTCATCAAGGGTTGCAACCATCTCAACACCTTCATCAATCAACTCAACAAGACCTGGAAAAACATCGCGGAAGAGACCTGTTATCCGAAGAGTTACATCTATCCGTGGTCTATTTAATTCAGACAAAGGAATAATTTCAAGACCTGTAACCCTTCCGCCATATGATGACCATACCGGGCGAAGACCCATAAGCCAGAGAAGGTATGCAATATCATCTCCCCCGGTTTTCATGCTGTCGGTTGCAAAAATTACTATTCCAACATTTTCCGGATAAACACCTTCATCCCTGACGTACCGTTCTATCATCTGATCAGCCATCTTTTTCCCTATGGCAAAGGCAGCTGGTGTTGGGATTATTGCCGGATCAATAGAGTAAAAATTTCTACCTGTTGGTAGAATATGTGCATTTCCCCTGGTTGGAGGGCCTGATGGACCAGGAGGAACATATCCGCCGTTTAACCCTGAAAGCAGGTTGTTCATCTCATCGGTAGTCTGCCTGAGATCAGGGACAATGGTTTTACAAATCCTGATAAGTGTTTCATTCAGCTCTGAATTATTGTATAAATCCTGTGTAATTACAGGGATTTTTTCAGGATCACATCCTGTTGCCACAATACTCCGGATTATATCAAACGAGATTTTATCGATATCATCAATCAGTGCACCATTTGGTTTTTGAAATAATTCATTCCACCCGGATGGATTTTCCTGTAATTTGGAGAGAATAAGACCCATTGATTTTCCGACGGATTCACGAAGTGATGGCATTGAACCATTCTTCATCCTTGTCAGGGCATAGAGCATTTCACAAAATCTCTCTCCTTCAGGGCTAAAACCATAAATGTGAAGGCCATCTTTGATAAGTGAGTCTCTGGCTGTACACAGGTAATCATATATTAATTCAAGTGATGCTGCCAGGTTTTCCTGATCTGACAAAGATATCTGCAAATCAGAAGACAGATTTGTCTCTTCAACCAATTGTGCAATTTCTTTAAGAATTTCCAGGGCTTTTGCATTATCACGATTTTTTTCTGACCGGAAATAATCCTGGATATAAATTGTAAGTTCCTCAAGTTTTCCATACCCTCCCGCACGGGTCATGGCAGGGATAAGGTGATCCAGAATAACTGCTGAAGATCGTCTTTTTGCCTGGATACCCTCCCCTGGATTATCAATGATATATGGATACAGGTGTGGCAGATCTCCAAGAGTGATGTCCGGATAACATTCTGATGACAGCCCCACACCTTTTCCTGGAAGCCATTCCAGAGTGCCATGAGTTCCCATGTGGATGATGGCCTGTGCTTTGAATTTTTCTTTGATCCACTGATAAAAAGCAAGATACTGGTGAGGCATAACAATATCATTACTATGATAAACGGCATCAGCCTCTTCTAAAAATCCACGTGGTGGTTGTAGTCCGATAAAGATATTACCAAACAATTTTCCTGGAATAAGAACCTCTTTCCCGGCTGTAAGTATTGTTCCTGGTGGTTCTCCCCAGTCGTGAATAATTTTCTGACTGCATCCCTTTGGGATTTTGGAAAGCCAGGTTAAGTATTCCTTTGTAGAGACTAAATCTACAGACCTTCTCTTTAATTCTTCTTCATCCATACATTCGGGTGTGTTGGTAAGGCTGGACAGGAGTTGTTGAATAAGTTCCTGTCCTGATGCAGGTGGTGCTTCTCCACAATCATAACCTGCATCTTTCATAGCATGGAGTATTTTTACCACACTTTCCGGAGTATCAAGACCAAATGCCCCACCAATGCAATCATTGGCAAGACCATACTGGTAGAGTATCAATGCAACCCGTCTCTCATGAACCGGAGTAATACGAAGTTCTGCCCATGATTTTGCCATTTTCGCTACTTTCTGAATTCGTTCATTAATTCCCCGTATCTTTCTTGTTTTTTCGGCCTGTTCATGACATGCTACTGGGACTGTAATTATCTGTCCATCATATTCAGGCCAGACAACATGTGAAGATATTTCCAAGATAGAGAGTCCGGCGACATTGTTGTTCCATTCCTCACAACCCTGATTTGTGGTGATGAGCTGAAGAACTGGCACTCCGAGCAAAGAAAAAAAGTTATCTGTCACCATATTGGTCTCTCCTGAACCAGGGGCCGAAAAACTGAGCTGTGAAAATCCCATCATGATTAGCAGTACATCAATTGTAGTCTTTTCACCATCCATGAAATAATGACGAATAATCTCAGCGATTCCAGGTGATCCGCTAATTTTATCGGGTGCTGATGAACAATAAACAGGTATCGTGTCAAGACCTTCATATTCAAGTGAAGTGATGACCATGTCTACTGCTTCAAGGGATTTTGAAAGATACTGGTTTTGCCAAAAGAGAATTCCAGCTTTCATGGTTGTTTTGGGAAGAAACATTCGGTATTCTGAGATCTGGATACCCGGATGGCACCCTGGATGGTATATTCCATGAGTTGGAGGGCGCACTGGTTTTGGAACATTTTGATATCCTCCCCCTGTTTGCACATATACCCAGAGAAGCAGGGAACGCATGTTCTCTAATCCACCAAGATGAAGGTATGAAAAAACCTGATGATAATCGTCATTTGAGAAAGGAAACCATGAACGATATTCTGCCATCTCTTCGTCAATTGAACTGAACAGAAACACAGGAGTTTTTCCTGTTTTAATTTTTTCCTGAAGCCGGGTGAATTTTTTGAAGTATGGAACTGAACCGTGAAGGTCTATTATGACGAAATCTGTAGAAGGGACCTGATTAAGGACATGAGAAAAAATCTCTTCATTTTTATCCATGTCTTCAGAAGAATATTGAATAACATTAATACTGCAACTCTCTTCACGTAGCATTTTTGCTGCTTCAAACAGTAGAGAATTGACACCACTGCCGCAACTAAGATAAAGAAGATTAATCATCTTTACACCATTTATTTGATAACCGGTGATACAATGGAGGTTTTTGATGGACTGATCGGAATGTTTTCCAGAAAGATTGCATAATAACATTTTTACTTTAACACAAAAATAGTTACCTTAATTCAAATTAATTAATGGTCGGAGCGAAAGATCTGCCAGCTGGTAATCAAGGATATATGATAAAATTGAAAATAGATCTAAAGTAAACTTATGGATATTGTCAAGGAATTCACTTTATTATGTATACAAAAATTTTTATGCAGATAATAACACAAAGTATTTCCATCTAAACAATAAATCTTGATCTATGTCAAAATTTATTGGCTATGAACCTAAGCCCAAGACAGCCAAGGTTACCGAGGAGTTTGAAAACAAGGTAATGATTCGGAGAAATAACAAATCTCTTGTTGGCAGAGTCTATGTTGACATCATGGAAGATGAATGGAAACTTGCTGTGGGTTTTAATCAGATGAGTATTTCAAAGCTAAATGGCAGAGAAAATGAATTTGAAGTTTTGTATAGATACCTGCCATCCGAAGATTCGATGGTAGTCAGACTTGGAACAGATACCGGTCTTGAGAATGATTATCCTGTTGAGTCATTTTCTTCACCTGATGAATTTGTTATCTGGGCAATCGGACAGGAAAAAGAGATCCAACTTTCACCTGCCTGATTTTCTCCCTATTTTTTTGACCGCAGATATCAGGTTTTTTTGATCAGCAGATACATGTAATATGTGGTTTACTTTTATGAACAAAGATAGGAAAGGATATATTCAGATTTATTGTGGGAATGGAAAGGGTAAAACAACAGCAGCTCTTGGTCTTTCCCTTCGGACCCTTCTTTCAGGAGGTTCGGTATATTTTGCCCAGTTTTGTAAAGGGTCAGAGACTGCTGAAATGGGCTTATGTTCCATTTTTGAGAATTTTGTGATGGAACAGTACGGGACCGGGAAGTTCATTGTCAGTGATCCTTCCGAAGAAGATCGAAAACAGGCCAGACAAGGATTTGAACACTGCAAAAATGTTCTTTCGTCAGGGTTTTTTGATCTTGTTGTTCTTGATGAGATAATTCTGAGTGTTTTTTACCAGTTGATAACCGTCGAAGAGATAATTTCCATGCTCAGAACCAGAAAACCATGGGTAGAGGTGGTTCTCACCGGAAGAAAAGCGCCACGAGAATTGATTGAAGCAGCAGACCTGGTCACCGAGATGAAAAAAGTGAAACATTATTTTGATGCCGGGGTAAAAGCGAGGAGAGGAATAGAGTTTTGACACCTGAAAAATATTGGGTAATCTGGAGAATAGCTAATAATCCCCCTTTGAGGTCTCTTAATAGTATGGTAGGAGTTGGAGGGTTTACGAGAGAAAAATTATGGTATACAAAGATAAGTGAATATTAATAATAAAAATTGGATTACTCTGACCAGGGAAAAATATGACCATTGAGAAGAAAGGAGATATCTTAATTATTCAGAATCGTCAATTGTCTCAGTTAGATCTCTTTGTTTGTCGGATTTTGGACATTCTCACCGATTACACCTCATATGTCATTGTCAGTGGTTATGTCGCTATATTATTTGGAAGATCCCGAAGCACAGAAGACATAGATATCATCATCCCTTTTTGTAACTATTCTATTTTTAAAAGAATTCATGACACGTTTATAGAAAGAAGATACGAATTTTTAAATGCAGAGGATGCTTCTGGTCTCTACTCGATATTAGTATCGGGATCAGCGATACGTCTCTGCGAAACAAATAGTTTTATACCAAATATCGAAATAAAATTTACAAAAAATGAATCTGATGAGTATTCTCTCACTCACAGGATTGAATTGTTAATAGATGGAAAAAGTTTCTGGATTAGTCCCATTGAGATACAGATTGCATTTAAGTTCTGGCTCGGCAGTGAAAAGGATATTGAAGATGCAATATTTATCCGGGAAGTATGCACCGATTTTATCGACAAAGATCTGCTCAGAGAATTTTGTTTATCCTTTGGAGTTGAAAATGAAACCTCCTGACCTTGAATTTCGTGAAAAAAATCGCAAAGAAAGAATATGGTTTGTGAAAAAACAGGCTGAGTGGGTACGTTCAGCTCCGAATGAAGTATGGAGTGAGCAACAGTGCAAAATGATTAATGCCCTTTTTGCAAATAAGGACCAATTTCCACTGACGAAAGAAGAATACCTGAATATGATAGAAAAGGCACGAATACTCTCTATGAGAAAAAAAGGTTCACCACCGCTTCCCAAGAGATTACGGCGTCTGGGATAATATTCTGAATGAGAAACATTAAGAGTGTTTATCACACCTGCATGAGAGATAGAATATAAATAAAAATAAATATCCGGCTAATTAGAGTTCAAAATGATAAAAATGAAAAGTATATTTTTCTATCAGACACCCATCGGTAAAATAGGAATTGCAGAAAACGGAAATGCCATTACAAACCTGTATTTTCATGATGATATAATACCTGATGATGCTGTGGTTAAGGAAACAGAACTTTTAAAATATGCAGGCAGACAATTAGAAGATTATTTCTCTGGAAAGCGAAAACATTTTGAACTTCCCCTTGAACCATCCGGCACTGAGTTTATGCTGAACGTCTGGAAAACACTTCAAAAAATTCCATATGGACAGACAAGAAATTACCAGGAGATAGCACAAATAATCGGAAATGAAAATGCTTCAAGGGCAGTCGGACTTGCCAACAACAAAAATCCAATACCTGTCATTATTCCCTGCCACAGGGTTATCGGAAAAGATGGAAAATTGACCGGGTACCGCGGCGGTCTTAATATCAAAGATTACCTGCTGAAACTGGAAAAGGCTCATGAAAAACCATAAATTCGGGCAGAAAGACAGAAAATTTATCCATGTTGATGAGTTCGTTTATGACGGGATTGAACCACTGATGGTTTTGCCTAAAAACGAGAAAAAGTATCTTACCGTCAGAACTTATCCTTTTGGAACACTTATATCTTATTGCAAAAAGTTCCATTCTTATACAAAGGTATTTCACTGTGACTGCATATTATCAGTACAGAGTTGACTGATATCCAATAGCAGTTGAATCCTGCCGGTACCATATAGAGAAAATCTTTGAGCTATAAAAACCCAATATTTGCATGGAATCTTATAAATTATCCAGGTATTCAATACAGGTTTCAGGCACTGTCCAGAGGTTTGGATACCGCCATATTGTTCAGAATATAGCAAGAAAACTGAATATTACCGGTTATATTGAGAACCTTGAAGGATATGATGTACATATCATAGCCGAAGGGCGTGTAAATGATCTTGAAGCATTTATTAAGGCTATCAGGATTGTCGAATATCCAGTGGAAGTTGAAGAGATCTCTACAGTGGAAGAAGAATACTCAGGGGATTTTTCATATTTTAAGGTGAACAAAGGTTCTCCATATGAAAAACTTGCAGAGAGGTTTGATACTGCAATAGCAATTTTTTCACGAATGGAAAAGAAACAGGATATTGCCCTTGAAAAATATGATAAATCTATTTCTCTACAGGAAGAAACACTCAAGCTTCAGAAAGAGACAATGACTTTACAGGAAGAGACACTGACTGAGGTTAAGGGAATGAGAACTGATAGGAGCTACGCAACCCAGAGCTTAATTTAAATATTTGGAAAGTAGTTAAAGTTTTGTCTTACCAAAATTAATTGTTATTTGTTTACAAACTCTTCCATCTGTGTAACTCCTAACTGATCTGGATAATCATTTAAATAAAGAGATCTCTGAAATGCGTATCGAATTAAAAGAGATCAGAATGGCCTTGATAAATTATGGAATTATGACTGGCGTTCGGCCATGATAATCATCAGGGGTTATTCGGTTTAGAAAAAGCTCTTGATTATTCATCCGCATATCATAATTTTTCGATCTCTTTTTTCTTTTCAGATGAAGCCATAACAGGCCAGGGTTATGGTGGAAAAAGAATTATACCTCTGGAGAATAATAATCTCCAGTCTCCACCCCTGTAACAAACTCTGCTGCGTACTCTTTAAGCACCTCTGCCGGACTTATATCTTTACACTCATCAGGGTGAAGAACTTTTGCAAGGTAAACAAGACCAGCAGGACTTCTGGGGCCAAAAATCAGGTCTCCATTCAGGACATACACCTGTTTCCTTTTTATTGCATCAAGAGATTCAAATCCTGTCCGGTTAAGAACACTATCCCGTACCTGGGCCAGTGCTTTCCCTGGTTTTGAGGATGCAGTCTTGATGATAATTCCCGGGTTTTCACTGATAACCCATTCAGGAGTGACTTTTGGCCACTGTTCCCCAAGATCTGCTGCAAGGTTTTTCCCCTTGGCAATTCCCATGAGAATATCAATGCCGCTGTCTTTGCCCTGGGCCGTGTAGTCAGTGTACCCCTCGATATATGCTGCAGGGAATTTGTCAGCAGAAATATTTGCTGTACGGGAGACAACTTCGTTCTTCCACCTCTTCAGAAATGCGATATATGCCTTTGCCTTTTCTTCAGCCCCGATCATGGTACCAATAGACTGAATATCATGCTCAAGCGAGTTGAATTTGTAACAGTCCAGGTAAATGAGATTGATTCCAGCATTTGTCAATTGATCAGCGTTCTTTGGCTTTGAACTTGAGTACGTAATAACAGCATCAGGTTTTAATGCAAGTATACGTTCAACACCCGGAGTCTGCCAGTCTCCCACGCTCTTGGCTTTTGGGAGATGTCTCATGAGAGCGGTATCTTCCAGGGTGCTTTCCGTAAGTCCTACAACTTTATTACCGGCTCCCAAGGCAACCAGTGCTTCTGCTGCATCGCTGTTCAGGCAAACTATCCGTTCTGCAGGATATGTCAGGGTAATTATCTCTCCTGACGAATCGGTAAATTCTACCGAGGCACTGCAGATGGATGCTACACTAACCAGGACAAGTAAAATAATTGCAAATATGTTGAAAATTTTCTTGTTTTTCATAATTTCACCATTGTTTAAGTTCACAGTTATGCAAGTTTCATAGACCGGTCTTCCTGAATACATGAACAGAAATGGTCAGGACTGCAATGAACAGTGCAAAAAGAACTCCTATCTGTACAAAGGGAATGCTCCCGTCAGCCACAAGCCTTATACCATCAATGGCATAACTCAGGGGGTTTATGTGAGCAATGGCTCTAAGCCATTCAGGCATCTGGTCATATGGCATCATCGCGGTTGATGTAAAAAAGATGGGCATGGTTACCATGGAATTTACTGCGGAGTACTGATCATGTTCCCCGACAAAAATTGCAAGTGTAGTCGCCGCAGAAGATAGCAGTCCACCAAATATGAAGAGAATAAGGTAAGTTACCAGGAGCTGGGAGGGAGAGTACAGCCGGGCACCAAGCAGAAATGCAATGAGGAAGATGACCGTTGTCTGGATAAGACCTCTGATGGTGATCACCAGGATCTTTCCAAAAAGTATAGATTCACGTGGCGGGGGTAAAGCCAGGAATTTGTTGAAAAACCCAAGCATGCGGTCCATGATTAGCAGGCCTCCCCCGGTCATTGATGCGGAGAGTGTTGTCATTGCAAGAATTCCCGGAGTTACAAAATCTATGTAATGATCAGTAAACCGTATGGGAAGGGCAAGACCTACGAATATGAGCCATGCAGCAGGCATGACCATGGCGGAGATAAATCCCCATTTTCCCCGAAACCACCTGATCAGATCTCTCCGGCAATATACCAGAACCGGGTTCATCCTCTCCTCCCGGTCACGTTTCTAAAAGTGCTTAAGTTAAATGGGCGATTATCTTCTTCTGTCCCTACAAGATGGAGAAATACATCATCCAGTGATGGTTTTCTAAGTGACATGGCAGTGACTATTGCGCCTCCTGCAGTGAGAGCATCTTTGATAAGAGGGAGAGCCAGGTCTCCTGAGTCAGCATAAAAGATAAGTTCATCATCTTCCTCAAGGGCAAACCTGACTCCTGGCAGATCTATTCCCATGTAGCTGCCCTTAATTGAGACGGAAATTACATCTTTTGAGATGATTCTTTTAAGATTTTCAGGTGTATCAATAGCCCTGATGGTTCCATGATCAATTATTGCAACCCGGTCGCAGTGTTTATCTGCCTCATCCATGTAATGCGTCGTAACAAAGATGGTCATCCCGGCACTTCGGAGTTTTTTGATATGTTCCCATATCTTCTTTCGTGCTGCAACATCAAGTCCGACCGTTGGCTCGTCAAGGAACAGAACCCTGGGATTATGGACAAGTGCCTGGGCAAGTTCAAGCCGTCTTCTCATTCCCCCCGAGTACACTTTGGCAAATTCGTCAGCACGGTCTGAGAGTTCCAGTACCTGCAGCACTTCTTCAGATCGTTCTGCAGGGTTTTTAACACCGTACAGCTCTGCAAACATCTCCACATTCTCCCTGCCGGTAAGCCTGACATCAACGGCCATATCCTGCGGGACATAACTGATCGATTCCCTTACTTTTCTTGGTTCTTCCTGGATATTGTATCCACATATATAGGCTGTCCCCTCTGTTGGTTCCAGGAGCGTGGTCAGCATCAGGACCGTGGTGGTCTTACCAGATCCATTCGGGCCCAGGATACCAAATATCTCGTTTCCTACAGAGAGGTTCATCTGGTTTACTGCACAGAGTGTTCCAAATTTTTTTGTAAGGTTCCTTGTGACTATGATGTTATCAGGGTAGTATCCATTCTTTTTTTTCATTTACATCACATATTCCGGCCTTGCAGGTATCCGTTCTTCTGCCTTTTTCCAGTCAGGTAATACGTACCGGCCTGCATCAGTTTTGATAAACTGCATAGGAACCCCATATACTGAAATGAT
>Ga0116183_1003125_pt1 | contig 17091 bp, 14 predicted proteins | sample AD_UKC078_MetaG_FD_89753 | JGI IMG/M metagenome (GOLD analysis project Ga0116183, IMG submission 89753) | Active sludge microbial communities of municipal wastewater-treating anaerobic digesters from USA - AD_UKC078_MetaG | ecosystem: Engineered > Bioreactor > Anaerobic > Digestate | place: USA... | reverse complement strand
GACGAAATCAACCGCACGCCTCCCAAGACCCAGGCCGCGCTGCTCGAGGCGATGGCCGAGCACCAGGTCAGCATCGACGGTGAAACCCACGCCCTTCCTGAGCCGTTCATCGTCATCGCCACCGACAACCCGGTGGAGTTCGAGGGAACGTACCCGCTGCCGGAAGCCCAACTGGACCGGTTCGCCGTCCAGGTGACGTTCGCCCAATTGTCCAAGGAGGAGGAGACCGCGATGTTGCGCCGCCGACTGGACCGCGGCTCGGCCGAAGCGAGGTTGGCGGCAGTCACCGACGCGGAGCAGTTGGTGCAGATGCAGGCGTCCGTCGAGCAGGTGACGGTGCACGACGACGTGCTGGGGTATGTGGTGTCGCTGGCCGCCGCCACCCGCACCCATCCCAAGGTCGTGGTCGGGGCGAGCCCCCGGGCGGAACTCGACCTGGTCCAATTGGCCCGCGCCCGAGCCGTTCTCGACGGGCGCGACTATGTGCTGCCCGAGGATGTCAAGGCCCTCGCCGTACCGGCCATCGGCCACCGGATCAGCCTGCGGCCGGAGATGTGGGTCCGCAGCCTGCGCGGGACGGACGTGGTCGAGCAACTGCTGGCGAAACTGCCGGTGCCCCGGACTCCTCATGGCTGACGGCGGCGCTGGCCTGCGTTGGCGTTGGGCCCCAACAGAATTGACCCGGGTTCTGTTCGCCTCCGCGGGACTGGCACTGGCGCTCGCGCTGGTATCGGGCCGCTGGCAGTTGGCGGTATTCGCGGCCCCGATGCTCGGCGTGCTGGCCGCATCCAGGTGGCAGCGTTCCCTGCCGCCGATCTCGATCCGGGCACACCCCGCGCAGTTCCGGTGTTTCGAGGGCGAGGACCTGACAGCCGAAGTCGAACTGACCGGGGGACCGGCCGGCCTGGAGATCCGTCCACCGGACCGAATGACCGCGGAGGTTGTCGCCGATGATGGCACCGGCCGATCGACGGTCGTCGTGTCCGCGCAACGGTGGGGTCGCTACCCCCTTCGGGCGGTGCTGCACGCCGTCGCACCGGGCGGACTGATGGCTGCCACCGCGACGGCTGAGATCGCCGACATCATCGTGTTCCCGTTGACGCCGCCCGCGTCAACCGCATTGCCGCGCAGCGAGATGCCCGACCGTCTGGGAACCCACCTGACCCGTCACCGCGGCCCCGGTGTGGAGTACGCAGACATCCGGCCCTACGTGCCGGGTGACCAGTTGCGCACGGTGAACTGGTCGGTCAGTGCCCGCCGCGGCCGCCTGCACGTCACCGAGCGGCTCACCGACCGCTCGGTCGACGTGGTCGTTCTCATCGACACCAGCGCCCAACCGCCCGGTGCGGCGACCGCCGCCACTGCGCGGGCGGTGGAGGGCGCGGTGCAGGTCGTCCAGTCCGCGCTGCGCCGGGGCGACCGTGCAGGTGTGATCGGACTGGGCGGCCGACGTCCCCGCTGGCTCGGCCCGGACATCGGCCAGCGCCAGTTCTATCGGGTTCTCGAATCCGTGCTCGAGGTCGGCGGTGATCAGGAGATGAGCGGCAGCCTCGCGCCGCGGGCGGCGGTGCCGCCGGGCGCGGTCGTCGTCGCGTTCTCGACTCTGCTCGAGTCGGATTTCGGGTTCGCACTGACGGATCTGTCGGCGCGCGGGCATCCCGTGGTGGTCATCGACGTTCTGCAGGAAAGGGTTTTCGACGGGGACGACGTTCTGGTGGACCTGATGTGGAAGCTCCAGCGTTCGGCGATGTACCGCAACTTGCGGTCGGTCGGGGTCAACGTGCTGGCCTGGCCGGCGGATGTGGGCCTCGACCAGGTGATGGGACCGCTGGCGGGGGTCCGGCGGTGACGGGCCTTGTCGCACCCCGGATCGCACCGTCCCAGCCGGCGCCGCTGGTGTTCTCGACCTTCTTCGGACTGCTGATGGTCCTGGCGGCCACCGGGTCCGGCGGCGTTCCGGTCTGGGCCGGGGCGGCACTGGCCTTGCTGGGGTTGGTGGCCGGGCTGTTCCACCGGCCGTCGGCGGTGCTGGCGGTGCTCGCGACGGCCGCCACTCTCGCGCTTTCCGACACGTCTGTGCTGTTCGCGGCGGCATGCGGGTTGTCGGCGACCGCCTACCTGGTGATCCGCTACGCGACTCCGGACGTCGCCGGTATCGGTGTCGCCACCATGACCGGGCCCACCGTCATCGGGATGGTCGGGTGCACGCTGGCCGCGGTGACTGCCGCGCTCGTGCCGTGGCGGCTCGCCTGGGTGCCGTTGCTGGCTCCGTTGCTGGTGGTCGGCATCGTGGTCGTGGCCTGGGTCATCTCTGCTCCCGACGCTGCCGCTCCCGACGCTGACAGAAACCGATCGAGGTAGTTCGGGCAGAGTTGTGATTCCCAAGGCTCTGCGAACCGCGCTCGGGATCACCCCGGATACCCAGCTTGAATTGATTCCCGACGGCGCCGGGCTGCGGATCGAACCAGTCCGGCGGGAGCGGCGGCCGGTCGAAGTCAGCGACGGGTTGCCGTCGAGTCCTGATCCACCCACTGGAGGTCGAGTACCAGTTCGTCGATTGACGGCCCGCCGCCGCCCCTCGGCGCGCCCCTGCGGTACGAATGACGGGTGCCCCCTCCTGTAACGGCGCAGCCCACCGTGCTGCTGCTGTCGACCTCGGACACCGACCTGATCGCGGCCCGCGCGGGAGGCGCGGCGTACCGGTGGGCGAATCCGTCCCGATTGGTCGACGGCGAGTTGCCCGAACTGCTGGCCGGAGCCGACGTGGTGGTGGTGCGCATTCTCGGCGGCTACCGGGCCTGGCCCGACGGTATCGACGCCGTGCTGGCCAGCGGGCTGCCTACCGTCGTGGTCAGCGGCGAACAGGCCCCCGACGCCGACCTGATGCGCCGCTCCACCGCGCCCGCCGGCGTCGCCGTCCAGACCCACGGCTACCTGGCGCAGGGCGGTGTGGAGAACCTGCGTCAGTTGCACGCCTTCCTCTGCGACACCCTGCTGATGACCGGGTTCGGGTTCGCCCCGCCGGCCGCCACCCCAACCTGGGGTGTGCTGGAACGCCCGGCATCGCACTCCGAGGGTCCGACGATCGCGGTGTTGTACTACCGGGCCCAGCAACTGGCCGGGAACACCGCCTACATCGAGGCCCTCTGCGCGGCGATCGAGGCCGCCGGCGGCCGTCCGCTGCCGGTGTTCTGCACCTCGCTGCGCAATCCGGAACCCGAGCTGATGCGGTTGTTGGAGACCGCCGACACGATGGTGGTCACCGTGCTGGCCGCCGGGAGCGCCAGCCCGGCGGCCGTCGGTGCCGGGGGAGACGACGGGGCCTGGGACGTCACCCATCTGGCGGCTCTGGACATCCCGATCCTGCAGGGTCTGTGCCTGACGAGTTCCCGGTCCCGGTGGAACGACAACGACGACGGGCTGAGTCCGCTCGACGTGGCCACCCAGGTGGCGGTGCCGGAGTTCGATGGCCGCATCATCACGGTTCCGTTCTCCTTCAAGGAGATCGACGGCGACGGACTGATCTCCTACGTGCCCGATCCGGAGCGCTGCGCCCGGGTGGCCGGACTGGCGGTCAACCACGCCCGCCTGCGTCACGTACCGGCATCGGAGAAGCGGCTCGCGCTGGTGTTCTCGGCGTACCCGACCAAGCATTCGCGGATCGGTAACGCCGTCGGACTGGACACCCCGGCCAGCGCGATCGTCCTGCTGGAAGCTTTGCGCGACAACGGCTATCAGGTCGGCGAGGTGCCCGGTCTCGAGGCCCGCGACGGGGACGCCCTGATGCACGCGCTGATCGAGCGCGGCGGCCAGGATCCGGACTGGCTCACCGAAGGTCAGCTCGCAGGCAACCCGATCCGCATTCCCGCCGCGCTCTATCGGGACTGGTTCGCCGGCCTGCCGGCCGATCTCGCCCAGGCCATGGTGACGCACTGGGGTCCCCCACCGGGGGAGCTCTACGTCGACCGGAGCAGGAACCCGGACGGCGACATCGTTGTCGCCGCAATCCAATCCGGCAACCTGGTGATCCTGGTTCAGCCGCCGCGCGGATTCGGCGCCAACCCCGTCGCGATCTACCACGATCCGGACCTGCCGCCCAGCCACCACTACCTGGCCACCTATCTGTGGGTGCGCCACGAGTTCGGCGCGCACGCCGCCATCCACCTCGGCAAGCACGGCAACCTGGAGTGGCTGCCCGGCAAGACCATCGGGATGTCGGCGGACTGCGCGCCCGACGCCGCGCTGGGTGACCTGCCGCTGGTGTACCCGTTCCTGGTCAACGACCCCGGCGAGGGCACTCAGGCCAAACGCCGCGCCCACGCCACCCTCGTCGACCATCTGATCCCGCCGATGGCGCGTGCCGAGACCTACGGCGACATCGCCCGCCTGGAACAGTTGCTCGACGAGCACGCCAACATCGCCGCCCTCGACCCGGCCAAGCTGCCCGCCATCCGGCAGCAGATCTGGACGCTGATGCGGGCTGCCCGGATGGACCATGACCTCGGTCTTCAGGGCCTTGACGGCCCACCGGAGGACGACAGTTTCGACGACATGCTCCTGCATGTGGACGGGTGGCTGTGCGAGATCAAGGACGTCCAGATCCGCGACGGTCTGCATATCCTCGGCGCGGCGCCGGCCGGGACGGCCGAACTGGATCTGGTGCTCGCCATTCTGCGGGCCCGCCAACTTTTCGGCGGCGAGCAGCACCTGCCCGGACTGAGGCAGGCGCTCGGCCTTGCCGAGGACGGCAGTGACGAGCGGACGGCGGTCGACGCCGCCGAGGCGATGGCACGGGCGCTGCTCGCCGCGTTACAGGCCGCCGGTTGGGATGCCGGCCGGGTTGCCGAACTGACCGATCAGCCCGGGGTCGCCGCGATCCTGCACTTCGCCGCGACGGAGGTCGTTCCGCGGCTTGCCGGCACCGCCCGGGAGGTCAGCCAGGTGCTGCGGGCGCTGGAAGGCCGCTACATCGCTGCCGGTCCCTCCGGATCGCCGCTGCGCGGACTGGTCAACGTGCTGCCCACCGGTCGCAACTTCTACTCGGTGGACCCCAAGGCGATGCCGTCGCGGCTGGCCTGGGAGACCGGGGTCGCGATGGCCGACTCGCTGCTGAACCGCTACCGCGCCGACCACGGTGACTGGCCCCGTTCGGTGGGTCTGTCGGCCTGGGGCACCTCCGCGATGCGGACCTCCGGTGACGACATCGCCGAGATCCTCGCTCTGCTCGGGGTGCGGCCGGTCTGGGACGACGCCTCCCGACGGGTCGTCGACCTGGAAGTCATCGGCCTGGCCGAACTGGGCCGGCCCCGCATCGACGTCACGGTGCGGATCTCCGGTTTCTTCCGGGACGCCTTCCCGCATGTCGTCACCATGCTCGATGACGCGGTGCGCCTGGTGGCCGCACTCGACGAGGCGCCGGAGGACAATTTCGTCCGCGCCCACGTCGCTGCCGACATTGCCGATCACGGTGACGAACGACGCGCCACCACAAGGGTTTTCGGTTCCAAGCCAGGCACCTACGGGGCGGGTCTGCTGCAGCTGATCGACAGCCGCAACTGGCGCGACGACGCCGACCTGGCCGCGGTGTACACCGCGTGGGGCGGATTCGCCTACGGGCGCGGTCTTGACGGCCGGCCAGCAGCGGACGACATGGAGAACCAGTACCGGCGCATCGCGGTGGCGGCCAAGAACACCGACTGCCGGGAACACGACATCGCCGACTCCGACGACTATTTCCAGTACCACGGCGGCATGGTCGCCACCGTCCGCGCGCTGACCGGAACGGCCCCGGCGGCCTACATCGGCGACAACACCCGTCCTGATGCGGTGCGCACCCGCACCCTGTCGGAGGAGACCCGCCGGGTCTTCCGGGCCCGGGTGGTCAACCCGCGCTGGATGGCGGCGATGCGGCGGCACGGCTACAAGGGCGCCTTCGAGATGGCGGCGACCGTGGACTACCTGTTCGGCCATGACGCCACCGCGGGGGTGATGGCCGACTGGATGTACGAGGAACTGACCGCGCAGTACGTGCTGGAACCGGAGAACCGGAAATTCCTGTCCGAGTCCAACCCGTGGGCGTTGCACGGGATGTCCGAGCGGCTGCTGGAGGCGGCCGGCAGAGGGATGTGGGAGAACCCCGAACCGGACACCCTGGCCGGTCTGCGTCAGGTGCTGCTGGAGACCGAGGGCGACCTGGAAGCGCGGTAGCCGCAGCTGGGGTTAGGTTTGTGTCATGGCTGTCACGTTCAATGAGGTGTCCAAGGCCCAGTACGTCCTGCTGACGACGTTCACCAAGGACGGCCGCCCCAAGCCGACGCCGATCTGGATCGCCCCCGACGGTGACCGTGCCCTGGTCATCACCGAGAAGAACGCCTGGAAGGTCAAACGCATCCGCAACACCCCGCGGGTCACCCTGGCGGTCTGCGATATGCGCGGTAATCCCAAGGGCGAGCCGGTGGAAGCCGTCGCGACCGTCCTCGACGACTCGCATACCGAGGACGTCTACCGCGCCATCACCAAGCGGTACGGCATCGTCGGCCGGGTGTTCACCATCTTCTCGAAGCTGCGCGGCGGGGCCGGCCGGACCGTGGGCCTGGAGATCAGGCCGGCGTGACCGGGCGCGCGGGGAACCTGCCGGCCCGGCTGGTCGTTCCCGTGACATGGTGATGCGCGTCCTGCTGACCTATCTGACCGTGGAACTCATTGCGGTCATCGCCCTGGCCTGGGCTCTCGGCCCGTGGTGGACTATCGCGATCGTGGCCGGTTCCATCCTGTTGGGCCCGTTGCTGGTCGGTTCGCAGGTGCGCAAACAACTCGCCGGACTCCGCCGGGCGCAGCGGCGTCCGGAGCAGGCAGTCACCGATGGTCTGCTGGTCGGTGTCGGAAGCACCCTGGTGCTGGTTCCCGGGCTGGTCAGTACCGCGCTCGGCGGTCTGCTCCTGGCCCCGCCCACCCGCGGCGCGATGCGTCCACTGGCACAGGCGCTGCTCACCCGGGGAATGGCCCGGCGATTCGCCGCCGTCGACCTGACGGTCCGGTCCCGGCGGGCAGACTTCATCGACGGCGAGGTGATCGACGCCGACAACTTCGGCGAGGTGATCGACGCCGACTTCGCCGCCGGCGTGACGCCGAATCTGCCCTCGGTGCGCTGACCCGGCACACTGACCGGGTGACCACGCTGTTGTACGGCGGGCGCGTCCACAGCCCGACGCACCCGGATGCCACCGCCATCGCTGTGCGCGACGGTGTCGTGGCGTGGCTGGGCAGCGACGACGTCGGGTTAGCCCAGTTTCCCGACGCCGAGCACACCGATCTTGCCGGAGCGTTCGTTGCGCCGGCCTTCGTGGACAGCCACGTCCACCTGACCGCCACCGGGTTGCGGATCACCGGACTGGACCTTTCGCCTGCCACCAGCGTCGAACACTGCCTGCGTCTGGTTGCCGACCACGTCGCGGCTTATCCGGGACGGCCGGTGTGGGGCCACGGCTGGGATGACACCGACTGGCCGGCGCCGCCCACGACCGCCGCCCTCGATGTGGTCACCGGGACCGTGCCGGCATACCTGGCCCGGGTCGACGTGCACTCCGCCGTCGCATCGACCGCGCTGCGGCAACGGGTTTCGGGGCTGCCGGCGGCCGGGGGCTTCGACCCGGAGCGCCCGTTGAACTCCGAGGCGCACCATCTGGTTCGTGCCGAGGCGCGACGGCTGCTGACCTGGGCCCAGCGTGACCAGGCCCGCCGAGCGGCCTTGGACACCGCCGCCGCTTCCGGAATCGTCGCCGTCCACGAATGCGCCGGACCCGACATCGGCGGCGCTGAGGACTGGCAGGAACTTCGTGAACTCGGTCATCCGGTCGAGGTCGTCGGGTACTGGGGCGAAGCGGTGTCGACCGTGGCCCAGGCGCGCGCCCTGATCGAGGAGACCGGGGCGCGCGGGCTGGCCGGCGATCTGTTCATCGACGGGGCGCTGGGATCGCGCACCGCCTGGCTCAATGAGCCCTACGCCGACGCCCCGCACACCTGTGGCACCCGTCATCTCGACGCCGAGGTCGTCGCAGAGCATCTTTTCGCCTGCACCGACGCCGGGGTCGCGGCGGGTTTCCACGTGATCGGTGATGCCGCGGTGGGGATCGTCGTCGATGCGCTGGAGCGCACCGTCGAGAGGTTCGGGGCGCCGGCGGTTGCCCGCTGTGGGCACCGGCTGGAGCACCTGGAGATGGTGTCCCCCGAGCAGGCGGCGAAGCTCGGCGCGTGGGGGATCACGGCCAGTGTGCAGCCCGTCTTCGATGCGCTGTGGGGCGGGTCGGCCGGCATGTATTTCCGGCGGTTGGGTGCTGATCGGGCCGCAGGGCTGAACCCGCTGGCGCTGTTAGCATCGGCAGGCGTGCCCCTGGCGTTCGGTTCCGATGCCCCTGTGACCAGCATGAATCCCTGGGAATGGGTACGTGCGGCGGCTCAGCATCAGACCCCGGGCAGTGCCATCTCGCCGCGGGCCGCCTTCGCTGCCGCCACCCGCGGTGGGTGGCGGGCCGGCGGGGTGCGGGACGGTCTCAGCGGCACCCTGGTCCCCGGGGCGCCGGCCTCCTACGCGGTGTGGGACGCCGATGACCTTGCGGTCAGCGCGCCCGCCGATTCGGTGCAGCGTTGGTCCACCGACCCGCGGTCGCGGGTGCCCGCGCTGCCGCGGCTGGGTCCGGACGACCCGCTTCCGCGCTGCCGACAGACGGTGCACCGCGGAAGCGTGCTCCATGGCTGAGCGCGCCGCGGTTCTGGCCCGCCGGGCCGGGGCCGTGCTGGTTCCGCGCCTGCTCAGGCTGGGCGTCAGCGTTCTGGCCGGTCTGCTGATGTGCGTCAGCTTTCCGCCGACCGGCTGGTGGTGGTCGGCGATTGTGGCCATCGCGCTGCTCAGCTGGGTACTGACCCGCGCCGACACCACACCGATCGGTGGCCTCGGCTACGGGTTCCTGTTCGGGATGGCCTTCTATCTGCCCCTGATCCCGTGGATCAGCGGTCTGGTCGGCGTGCCGCCCTGGATCCTGCTGGCGGTGCTGCAGTCGGTGTTCACCGCACTGTTCGGGATGCTGGGTGCCCTGGTGGTGCGGTCGCCCGGCTGGCCGCTGGCACTGGCTCTGGTGTGGTCGCTGTACGAGTGGCTGAAATCCAATCTGCCGTTCGGGGGGTTCCCGTGGGGAGTGGTCGCCTTCGGCCAGACCGACGGGCCGCTGCTGGCGCTGGCCCGGATTGGTGGCGCGCCCCTGCTGTCCTTCGCCGTCGCCCTGCTCGGCACCTCACTGTGTGCGCTGTTGATCGAGATCGCCAAGCGGCTGCGGCACGACACCGGATCCGGCGGACCGCAGGCGGTGCCGGACGGCCCGGTGCCGGACGGCCCGGTGCCGGACGGCCGGGCGGTGTGGGACGTCATCGTGCCGGCGGTACTCATCGTCGCGGTGTTCGCGCTCACGGCCCTTGCGGCACCGGGCCTGCGTCGGTCCGGGATCCCCGGCGGTGACGAGCCGACCATCACGGTGGCCGCCGTTCAGGGCAATGTGCCCCGACTCGGGCTCGACTTCGCCAGCCAGCGCCGCGCCGTGCTGGACAACCACGTCCAGCAGACCCTGAAACTGGCCGAGGATGTCGAGGCGGGCCGGGCTCCGCAACCGCAGTTCGTCATCTGGCCGGAGAACTCCTCCGATATCGACCCGCTGCTCAATGATGACGCGGCAGCTGAGATCGAGACAGCGGCCCAGGCGATCGGGGTCCCGATCCTGGTCGGCACGGTGTTGGCCCGGCCGGACCGGACACCGGACAATCCCATCGCCACCAACACCGTCCTGGTCTGGGATCCGGCCGCGGGCCCCGGCGAACGGCACGACAAACGGATCGTCCAACCGTTCGGCGAGTACCTGCCGTGGCGGTCGTTCTTCTCCCACCTGTCGTCCTACGCCGACCGCGCCGGGTATTTCGTCCCGGGCGACGGATCCGCGGTGCTACACCCCGGCGGTATTCCGGTCGGGGTGGCCACCTGCTGGGAGGTGATCTTCGACCGCGCGCTGCGCGAGTCGGTGCGCAACGGCGCCGAGGTGATCGCGGTACCCACCAATAACGCCACCTTCGACCAAGCCATGAGCGAACAGCAACTGGCCTTCGCCCGGTTGCGCGCGGTCGAGCACAACCGCTGGGTGATCGTGGCCGGCACGACCGGAATCAGCGCCGTCATCGCGCCGGACGGCCGTGAACTGGCACGTACGGAGTTCTTCACCCCCGCCTATCTCGACGTCGAGGTGCCGTTGCGCACCGCCGCAAGCCCGGCCACTACGTGGGCCGAACCGCTGCAGTGGCTGCTGGTCGCCGCCGCGATTGTCACGCTGGCGGCGACGATCCTGCACAATAATGGCCGCGTGTGGCGCAGAACCAAGGGCCACGTCGGAGGAGTCGCATGAGTACCCGTAAGGCCGGTCCCGGCGAAGGAAGGCCACGCAAGGCGCCCACCAGGGCGTCCACTAGGGGGAAGAAGGCCGCCGCGGTTCCGGCCGCCGACAGCGCAGCCGCGCCGAGCGCTCGTACGTTGGTGATCGTCCCGACCTACAACGAGATCGAGAATTTGCCCCTGATCCTGAGTCGGATCGACAAGGTCCTTCCGGACGTGCACGTGTTGGTGGTCGACGACGGCAGTCCGGACGGTACCGGCGAACTGGCCGACGAGTTGGCCGCCATGGATCCCGAGCGGCTGCACGTCATGCACCGCACTGCCAAGGACGGCCTCGGTGCGGCGTATCTCGCAGCGTTCGACTGGGGGCTGGAGCGGGGCTACACGGTGCTGGTGGAGATGGACGCCGATGGCAGCCATGCCCCTGAGCAGCTGTATCGGCTGCTGGACGCCATCGACAACGGAGCCGACCTGGCGATCGGCTCCCGCTACGTCGACGGCGGCACGGTCCGTAACTGGCCCTGGCGCCGACTGGTGTTGTCCAGGACGGCGAACACCTACGCCCGGGTGCTGCTCGGAGTCGGCATTCAGGACATCACCGCCGGCTACCGGGCCTACCGGCGGGAGGTGCTGGAGAAGATCGACCTCGCCGCTGTCGACTCCAAGGGCTACTGCTTCCAGGTCGATCTGACATGGCGAAGCATCAACCACGGGTTTGCGGTGGCGGAGGTGCCGATCACCTTCACCGAGCGCGAACTGGGGGTGTCGAAGATGAGCGGTTCGAACATCCGCGAGGCGATGCTCAAGACCGCCCGGTGGGGAATCGGCGGCCGGTTGAACCGGGGGAGTTCGGACTAGCCGCGGCGCTTGGCCTTCAGCAGGTCGAGGCGCTCTTTGAGCAGTTCCTCGAGTTCCTCGACCGAGCGGCGTTCGAGCAGCATGTCCCAGTGCGTCCGGGGTGGCTTGACCTTCTTGGGCTCGGGGGCCTCGCCCTCGATCAGCGTCCCCTCGAGACCGTTGCGGCACAGCCAGGTGCCGGGAATCTCGGCGTCGTCGGCGAACGGAACCTCGAACTGCTCGCCGTTGTCCGTGCGGTATTTGGCGACCTGGCGCGGCGCCAGGTCATGGTTGCGGTCGGTCTCGTAGCTCACTGCTCCGAGCCGACTGCCCCTCAGCACCCGATCAGCCATCAGACTCTCCTTGCGTAATGGGTATAAAAGTCCACTTCGGGAACGCAAAACGCGACGGAGTGGCTCCCGTGTTTGAACTTCATGATACCGCTGCGGAAGCCGGGTAGGCCGCCGCGCGGTGAGACGCCCGCACTCCGGGGCGGGTTGATGTGCCTTTCGGCCACCTGACCGGTTTAGTCTCGTGCCGTGACGCGCCGCTCCCGACCGCAACCGTGCCGCTGGTGCGGCCGCGACGTCGGCGACGCCGGGCTGGGACGACGCCGGCAGTACTGCCGTCAGTCCTGCCGACAGCGGGCGTACGAACAGCGTGCCCAACTCAATGGCCCCGCGAACGTCAATGGCCCCGCGAACGGAGCTTCCATTCCTGAGGACGCCGTGGTGCTCTCCGCCGTCGAGGCCGCTCAACTGTCCGACCGGGTCTTCCAGGTGCGATGCGCGGCCGAGGATGTCGTGACCGCGGTCGATGAGGGTGCCGACCGCGCCGAACTGCGTCAACTGTGCGAGGCGTTGCTCAGTGCCGCCAAGGCAGCAGACGGGTGGCGCTGAGCCGAGCCGCTGTGAACGGCTCTGCGCTCAGCAGGCGTACTCGATCCCCACGCCGGGGGCTGGTGGTGTCTGCCGGGTGCAGCCGTAGGCGTCGATCCCGTCATCGCTGTACCGCACTGCCGTCTGGCGGGCGTAGTTGACGCAGACCAGCGCCGATGCGTCAGTGCGGCAGCGGTAGTCGCCGAACGACAGGGAACGGTCCGGTGGGAGGGGTGCGCCCTGGCCGGCGGCGAAGCGGCCCGGGTCGCCGTGGGCGGAACCGATACGGACTGCGGCGCCGTCGAAATCCACCCAGCCGCCCTTCCAAACCCCGTAGATGTCCGGCGGAGCCGGTGGCGGGTCGGCCAGGTTGACCAGGCAGGCCAGGTCGCCCGACCCTCGCCGGAGGTCGGTCATGCAACTCGTCCCGGCCGGTGTGGTGAAGGCGACGTCCTCGCCCAGCGGTGTGCTGCTGCCGCCCCGCAACGCGACCTGGAAATCGGCCGCGTCGACCGGCCCGGCGTCCTGCACCCAGGAGATGGCCTCGCCGACGGTGGCGCCGGGCTCGGGGGCCGACGTGGTCGCGCTGGTGGTTGTAGAACCAGTGGTGGAGGGCGTGGTGGAGGGCGAAGCCTGGCCGGCCGGGCGGGACGGCGAGATGGGGGTGAGCTTGCCGGTTCCCGTTGTCTCGGTCGACGGGGAACACCCGGCCACCAGCAGTCCGGCCGCCGACAAGGCAGCCAACACCCCCGCGCTCCGCATCAGGCCAGGTTAGCCGCGCTACCGTCGTGACATGGCCCAACACACCGTCCGCGCCACCACGACCAGCGGCGTGGTCGAAGGATTCGCCCGCGACGGCGTCAACCGCTGGCGGTCCATTCCCTACGCTCAGCCACCGGTCGGCCCGCTGCGGTTCCGCGCGCCGCAGCCGCCCCAGCCGTGGTCGGGGGTGCGCCCCTGCTTCAGCTACACCAACTGCGCCCCGCAGCAGCGCCGCTACACCATGATCGCGCCGGGTAAGTACCAGCCGATGAGCGAGGACTGCCTGACGCTCAACGTCGTCACCCCGCGCTGGTCCGGTCCCGCTCCGGCGCACGAACCGCTGCCGGTGATGTTCTTCATCCACGGCGGCGGTTACATCCTCGGCAGTTCGGCGACCCCGCTGTACGACGGGGCCGCATTGGCGCGGCGCGGGTGCGTGTACGTGTCGCTGAATTACCGGCTGGGTGCATTGGGGTGTGTGGATTTCTCGTCGCTGTCCACGCCGGACACCCCGTTGGAGGACAACCTCTTCCTGCGCGACATCGTCGCGGCGTTGCGCTGGGTCCGAGACAACATCGCCGCGTTCGGCGGGGATCCCGGCAACGTCACGATCTTCGGGGAGAGTGCCGGCGCCCACGCCGTGGCCACCCTGCTGGCCGTCCCGGACGCCGAAGGCCTTTTTCAGCAGGCGATTTCGCAGAGTCCGGCGTCGGGGATGGTCAGCACCCCGGAGGTCGCGGCAGAGGTCGCCGAGCGGTTCGCCGAACGGTTGCATGCCGCGCCCGGCGACGCCGCTCGACGGTTGATGACGGCCACCCCGGCCGAGTTGGTGCATGCGATGGACTGGGTGATGCGGCACAGCCTCACCAACATGCTCGGCGCCGCCGCCGTCGGGCCCACCTGCGGGGAGCAGTTCCTGCCCCTGGACCCGTTCGAGGCGATGCGCAAGGGCACGGCGCACAAGGTTCCACTGATCGTGGGCACCAACGCCGATGAGGGACGGTTGTTCACCCGGTTCCTCAAACTGTTGCCCACCACCGAGCACGCCATCGAACGCATCCTCGCGCACACCCCGCCGGAGGTTCGGGAGCGGATTCTCGCCGCGTACCCGCAGTACCCACATCCGAAAGCCTGCGTCGAGTTCGGCGGCGACATGATTTTCTCCACCGCGGCATGGCAGATCGCCGAGGCGCACGCCAAGCTGGCACCCACCTACGTGTACCGGTACGACTACGCGCCCCGAACGCTGCACTGGGCGGGTTTCGGGGCGACGCACGCCACCGAACTGCTGGCCGTGTTCGGGGTCTACCGATCCCGGGTCGGTGCGGTGCTGACGGCGGGGGTGGACCAGCGCACCGCGGTCAAGGTCAGCCATCTGGTGCAGACCCGCTGGCATGAGTTCGCCCGCTCCGGACTACCCGGAGATGACTGGCCCGCGTACAACCGCGAAGAGCGCCCGGTGCTGGTATTCGATCGGCACACCCACATCGAGTACGACCCGCACCCGCACCGCCGTGAGGCGTGGGCGGGGTTCACCCTCGCCTCCGGGTAGCCCCCCGTTACGTTGAGGGGATGACCGACGCCCCGATCGAACGCCCCGAAGATCTCAGCGCCGAGTGGCTGACCGACGCCATCGGTGCCGGGACGGTTGAATCGTTCAGCATCGACCGGATCGGCACCGGGCAGATGAGCGAGTGCTACCGCATCTCACTGCATTACGCCGACGGGGACGGTCTCGCCTCAGTCGTCCTCAAGGTCGCCGCGAGCGATCCGGTCAGCCGGGGCACCGGAAAGGCGCTGGGGCTCTACGAGCGCGAAGTCCGTTTTTACCAGGCCGTCGCGCCCCGGCTTGGCGGGCCGATAGCCCAGTGTTTCCACGCGTCCTACCAACCCGACACCGGCATCTTCACGCTGCTGCTCGATGACGCCGCCCCGGCCGAGGTGGGCGACGAAATCCGTGGCGCCGCAATCGAAGACGCCGTGTTGGCGCTGACCCAGCTGGGTCGGCTGCACGCGCCACTGATCGGTAGCACGACGCTGGCCGAGGCGGAGTGGCTGAATCGGGAGGCCCCGATGAACCAGGCGGTGATCGCGACGTTGTTCGCCGGATTCGTCGACCGCTACGGCCAGTCCATCACCCCCGAACAGCGTCTGGTCGGCCAGCGACTCGTCGACAGCTTCGATGCGTACACCGCCGTCGAGTCCGCACCCGATCGGGTGCACGGCCTGGTGCACGGCGACTACCGCCTGGACAACATGCTGTTCGGTCGGCCGGGATCGCTACGTGACCTGACCGTCGTGGACTGGCAGACCGTCACCTGGGGGCCGGCCATGACCGACCTCGCGTACTTCCTCGGCTGCGCGCTACCGGTAGCCGACCGTCGCGCCCATTACGACGAACTACTCGCCGCGTACCACGCGGGAATGGGTCCCAACCCGCCGCTCACCCTCGAGCAGATCCGTGAGGGGGTGCGCCGGCAGAGTTTCTTCGGGGTGATGATGGCGATCGTCTCCTCGATGCTGGTCGAGCGCACCGACCGTGGCGACCGGATGTTTTTGACCATGCTGGAACGGCACAGCAGCCATGTCCTCGATACCGGTGCGCTCGATATCCTGCCGGCGGCCGGCACCGAAGCCCCGCAACCGGATCCGGCCGACGAGGCGGCGCACCCGCCGGGGGACGAACCGCTGTGGAACGAGAGTTGGTACTGGGACTTCATCGACGAGGAGCAGGGCATCGGCGGATGGATCCGGCTCGGTCTTATCCCCAATCAGAACATCGCGTGGATCAACGCCCTGGTCTGCGGGCCCGATATCCCCACGGTCGCCCTGCTGGACTTTCACGCACCGGCCCCGGCCGACCCGAACGACCTGCGCGGTCCGGGCATCGAGATGCGCCACGGCGCCACCGTTGCGCTGCAGGAGTACCGGGTCGCCGTGCGGGGTGAGGCACGCTCCCACGCCGACCCGGCCGGGTTGCTGCACGGGAAACCCGGCGAGCCCGCCCAGTTGGCGATGGACCTGACCTGGAACACCAGCGGGGTTCCGTACGCCTACCGGATCACCACCCGCTACGAAATCCCCTGCACCGTCACGGGAACCGTCACGATCGACGGCAGGGAATACACCATCAATGCCGTTCCGGGCCAGCGCGACCATTCCCACGGGGTGCGGGACTGGTGGAGCATGGATTGGGTCTGGAGCGCACTGCACCTCACCGACGGCACCCACCTGCACGGCGTCGACCTGCGCATTCCGACGCTGCCGCCGGTCAGCGTGGGCTACCTCCAGCCCCCGGCCGAACCGCTGATCGAGACCACATCGGTGAAAGCCACAGCGGAACTGGACGACGACGGACTTCCGCTGACCACCAGAGTGCTCTTCGAACCCGGCGGGCTCGAAGCGACCATCAAGGTGCGCGGCAACGCGCCGGTCCGTCTCGAATCACCGGATGGCCGCGTGAGCTTCTTCCCCCGCGCGTGGGCCACGGTGTCCACCAACGATGGACGGCACGGGGTGGGCTGGCTGGAATGGAACCGCAACCAGCCCGCCCCGGGCTAGGTCCTGCTAGTTCGGGACCACGCTAGTTCTTGACCACCTGCGTGCCGCCGGCCATCTCATCGTGCTTGCCCTGCTTGGTCGGGCTGTTATTGATGGTCACCGCGATGACGATGTAGGCGATGAGGGCCAGCAAACCACCCACGTAGGGCACGATCGTCAGCAGCGTGAACGCGTTGCGGATCGCGGACTGCTTGAGGTCAGGCTTCGGTGCGCCGCCCGGCCCGTGCACGCTCAGTCCGAGCAGCATCTTGCCCAGTGTGCGGCCCTGGGACACCTCCATGGCGACGAAGTAGCCGAACATCAAGACGCCGGAGAACAGCCCCGTGACCATGATGTTGCTGCTGGCGCCGAAGACGGCGGCGAGCACCCAGGCGACGATGCTGACCAAGATCCCGTCGATGATGCGGGCGCCCCAACGGATGCCCAACCCCCCGGGTTGTCCGCCCGCCGGGGGACCCCAGGCCGGCTGACCGGGTGCACCGTACGGGCTGGGTGGGGGCGGGGGATAGCCCGCACCCGGTGGGGGGAAGCCGGGCTGTCCGTAGGGATTGGGTTGTCCCGGGTTGTTGGGATTCCCCTGGGGGTCGTATGGGGCGGTCATCGATGTCTCCTCCGCGAAAAGTTCGG
>Ga0116183_1003107_pt1 | contig 17151 bp, 17 predicted proteins | sample AD_UKC078_MetaG_FD_89753 | JGI IMG/M metagenome (GOLD analysis project Ga0116183, IMG submission 89753) | Active sludge microbial communities of municipal wastewater-treating anaerobic digesters from USA - AD_UKC078_MetaG | ecosystem: Engineered > Bioreactor > Anaerobic > Digestate | place: USA... | reverse complement strand
CAGTTCTTAATTAACCAGTCTACGCACTCCGACACGATATAGGTTTGTCTACCGCAGCAATACCTAAATGCTGCAATAACCATCAGATCATCAGGGCCATAATCAGGTTTCATTTTGACGCACCTCCCCCAATTTTTCAATCTCGCTTGCCGCCCATCGCAAATAATCAGCCGCCTCTTCCGGGCTTCTCCACCGTGATTCCATTAGTGTAAACCGGATACAATGTCTATCCCGATCCACTTCTTGTGTGACGTGAATATATTCGTAATCGTGGGCTTTACGCTCTGCCTTGTATCTTTGTTCGGTGAGTATCATATATCTTATCCTTTATTTAACCAGACGCATCAGCAGATAAACTGCTGTGCTTGGCGTTATCTTCCCATAGCGTAACAGCCAGTGACCCACATGAGCCACACCGCCATCGTGCCGTTTTTGATCTCTCGGCCTCATACGCCATAACAGCCGCAGTCGGCCCACAGTCTGGGCAATCTGCGTCTATAGCCGGGATGCCAATCAATAGTTTTTCGTTGCGATCAGCCCATAAAGAGCTAACCACACGGTCAGAGACATTCGTTTCACTCATAGTTACCTCCAATCGTTATATTTGTTTGCAGAATACTAAGTAGTTGTGTCTATCTTTTCTCAAATAATCCCATCCGTGTTTACTGAATATTTCGATGAGACCTTGTTCAGTGTGTCGAGTGTCTACATAGACATATGCTCCTTGAAAACCGCCGCTGCCTGTATCGGGATGCCGATTATAAATGCTGCAGGATACATTATTTTCGTATTGCCACTTAGGACGGCTCATGAACGCCTCCGAAAATCTAACCAGCTTATTCCAGCGCGCAAATCTCTGAAACGCAATCGTAATTCGACCACATAGGTAAAGTATAAATCTAAACGTTTAGATTGTCAAATTTCAACGTTTCATTTCCTCCGATTTTTGTCCCCCCCTGCGCAGATAATATAGTTGATAGGAAACTCTTCTTATTTGGAGGGACATTATGTTTGGAAAAGGCATCCGCACGGCTGGCTGTTGCATGGTAATCGCAGCATGGCTGCTAGCCGCCGCTCACTCATCCGCCGCTTTAGACGTAGCCTGTATTGGGTGCGGTCTTCTTGTTGGTGGAATAATCTGGCCAGCATTCGAAAGGCTGTTCTTTCTGACCACTGAGTCATTGATTAATCTGTTGAGCAATAACGGCAAAACAATGATGCGCTCAATCCCGCTGTTTCAACGCAACAAAGTGAATGAACCATCAGAGGAGGCGACGAAAGCCTGATGTACCGCCGTATTTTGTTAACAATGGTTTTTGTCTTGTGCGCAACAACGGTCCGCGCCGACTACTACTCCGACTCTGAACATGGCTGGTGGTGGGGTGACCGCGACGAAGAACCACCCGTAGAAAAGAAACAGAAACGCCCACAGGCGAAAAAGAAGAAAGAACCCTACATCCCCCCTCCCCTTTCTTCTCTAAACTATAAGGACGTATGGAATCTGCATCCTGATCAATTCCTGCAGTTGCAGGAGACATACAAGAAAAAGGCCGTTCAGGATCCGACAGAAGACAACGTCCAGGACTACTACGAGCTTCAGGAGATTGCCCGCAAGAAAGCCCTGGCATTCCAGAACACGAGTAAATACGTCTGGCAAAAACATCCAGAGCTTACTGTAAGCAACATGGACTACCCGACAAACACACCAGGTAATCTTTCGCGTGTAGGAGCAGTGAACGACGAAAAGAGCAGCAAGCTCCGCCAATACAAGGATGACTATGCCCTGGTCTATTTTTATCAGAACGGCTGCTCATATTGCGAGGACCAGAAGAACATCCTGAAATGGTTCCAGGATAGAAACGGCTGGATCATAAAAGAAGTGAACATCGAAACAAACCCAGCCCTGGCGGCAAAAGTGGGGGTCACAACCACACCGACAACAATCCTTATTAAGAAAGGCCGTGATGACTACTTCCCTGTGTCTGCTGGTGTTTCGACGGCAGAAGACATAACAGACAAAACATATCGTGCTATCAGGATCATGAGTAACGATATGAAACCGGAAGAATACAGCGGTTATGAATTCCAGAAAGGCGGCAGCTTCGATGTCAACGGCCGCAAAGACTGGATAAAACGCAGAAAAAATGGGGGTGAAGGGCAATGAAGCTGCAAAAGAAACTGACTTACATGGCAACAGCAATAATAGCTATCAGTTGTTCGATCCCGGCCGCAAACGCCAACTTTGCAGATCAATGGGCAAGCAACATGACCAAATCCTACAGCCCTGCTTCCTACTACAAGGGTTCGCAGCGCGGCTATATGTCCGGAGGTAGTTTCAGCATGCGCTACAAACAGAGCAATGACCATCTCCTGACAATTTCAAAACCCAGACTCAAATCCGGTTGCGGTGGTATTGATGCGTTCATGGGCGGCTTCAGCTTCCTCGACACAGACTACCTCGTCTCTAAACTCCAGCGTATCCTTTCAGCGGCGCCGGCCGCGGCATTCGATATTGCATTAAAGACTCTGGCCCCTCAAGTCGCTGCCACCATCAAGGACTTGGAAGCTATCATCGACAAGCTTAACAACCTGTCGCTCGACGACTGTAAGGCGGCCAAAGCCTTGGTCACAACAACAATGTCAATGGGGTCGGACGCATTTGATGCAGAGGCAACCGCAGCACAACAGGACTTCATGGTCAGCTCCGGCATTGTCGAGCAGGGGAAAACATTCAAGGACACATGGTTGAGCCAGGCCAAATCCAACGGTGGCGCTTCGGATGAAGCAAAGGCGGCAGCAACACAGTCAGTTGCAGGGTGTCCAGCTAAACTCAAGGCATTGTTTGGAGAAGACGGGCAGGTACTCGATAAAATCGGAACAGAGGCAGGTCTGCCATCCACATTGATAGCAAGTCTGCGCGGGCTTATCGGGGATGCGTCAATCCAGGCGCCCGGCTCAACCGGCACCTCGTATCAATCGGCACCGATAATGGGTTGTAACGTGAACTCCTTCTCATCCTTCGTGGACGGTACCGCAGAGGTCCGGGCAACGGGAGCAACATGCACGCCAAACACCGATACAAAAGGCAATCTGATCAACGTTGCTAATAAAGCTTTGACCAACATGGCCAAGGCCATGAGGAACAAAACCGCCCTTGCAGCCGAGGATCAGGAGATAGTCGATATGATCCCGATGACCGTAAAACTCGCTGTCAAAACCGCAGTCATCGCAAAAACCGAGGACACGGTAATTCAGGACCTGTCGGAAATCGCCGCATACGGCATAGGCATGAATATGCTTGAAAGCCTCACGTCATACACCAAAGGGATGATCAACTACTACAAAGAGGTTAAAGGCAAAACACCCACATCTTACACATCGTCAAGCGCAGATTCCTGCCAGATGAGTCTGTTTGCAAAACCAATGGAGAATATGGAGCAGTTAGAGATAACAGCAGAAAAATGGTTCAAAGAAGCAAGAGAAGCTTACGGAAATACGATGGCCCAAAGCAATACCATGAAAAGTTACGCTTACCACTATACGTACTTCACCAAAGAGGTAAGGGCCAACGTAACGCAGCGGTTTGGTCGTGGTGTAGCACTCAGGGCCACAGGTGGTTAGTCAACTAAAGAAAGAAATTCAAAAAAGAAAGGAGGCCTCAATCATGGCCAACAAGAACAAAAAACAGCAGCAAAGCGCACCAGCAGCTTCACAGGAGAAGCAGCTCAGCCGAAAAGAAAAATACCAAAATTGGGTATCTTCCAAACTCGATCGTGCAGCGCAGGATGACTTCAACGTCATTTCCCAGAAGACCCGCGACACCTCGATGTTTGTGAACCTGCTCAACTCGAACGACAGGCTTATGTATGAACTGAGGATGGCTGTGGATCCAACAGGTAGTCGAGTAACCATGGAAGTATTTGCCGACTTTATGGAGAAGTCTAAAGCCGCCAAGGAGGCTCTAAACCTCATTAACGCTCAACTCGCCCAACTGCTTCATAAAAAATACACGCCCCCGCGTGGGCTCAAGAACCCTCTTGAGAAAAAACAGCCGGCCCAGGTAGTCAAACTGCAGGAACACAAACCTGCTCCTGTGCCACAGGAGAAGAAAGAAGAACAGAAGGTCGCAACGGCTTAATATGCTTCTCCCCGTCTGAACCGGCGGGGAGATTTATCACACTCATAGGACACTGATGATGCCATGCCCAAAATGTAAAAACATACGTTACATCCGTAGTAAAAGTACGAAATATGGAGCGCCGGATAACTGCGAATGCCCAGCTTGCCGCCATACCTGGACTGAACCGGCAGTATCCAAAAACGAAACATCGGGTGTCATGCCCGGGAAATGACAAAACTATGAGCTACGATACTGAAAAACACATATCAATGCTTGGCGAACACATAGGAACCGCCAACAAGCAACTTGGAGTCCCAGTGTTCAGCTTCAACTACAAAAACAACAAAACAGTCCTCTACCAAGATGGAAACAATCCGGTCGCATGCGAAATACACAACGGACGCATCGTCTCCATCAATACAGTCCAGGACCGCAGAGAGCATCCAAGGGTGAAGCCATTATGGGATTCATATGTCTATCTCAAGTACGCCGGTGGCGGCATCAATGCGGAAATCCTAGACATATCAATCAAAGGCATCGCCATAAAGGTTGCCAGACTACCTCCAGGCATCCATGAAGGGTCTCAGGTCACCGTCTGTGCCGCTCTAAGACCAAAGGTCTCGCAGAAAGTATTCACCGTATTGTCCGGTGAAATATATGCCATGAGCCCCGAAAAACACCGCATGGTCGTTATGCTTAACGGCTCAGCTTCTGAAGAAAGTATAAAGAACCTGTCCGACTATATCGAATCGCAACTTGCACTCACATCCGTCCTCGCCGCCCTGGACCACACGATCTGGCCGGAACCGATGGCAGAAACCGTAACAAGACCCCAAGAATGTTCGCTCTGTCCAAGATTAGCAGAGTGCAGGTAAAGGATAAACCATGTCCGAACCAGTCAGCTTGGCCATACCCATAGTCCAGACAACCCATTCCGCCACCGAATACATCATGATGGGCCTCGGCGTAACTCTTATGTCTGCCGCTGCCGCCATCCGCATGTGGCAGAAGAAGAAGCAAATAGAGGAATCCCCGGAATTGATTGCCGAACAAGAGGAATGGGAGAACACAAAAATAATTCGCAGTAGCGAACACAAACTACTGTCCGTCATTACCTCAACAACCGAGGGGTTTTGGATGCTGGATCCGGAAACACTGGAAACCACCGAGGTCAACCCGGCGCTCTGTAATATGCTGGGGTATACGCAGCAGGACATGCTTGGAAGAAAAATGGATGAGTTCACTGCTCCGTCTTCTCTCCCTACCCTTCACAAACATACAGCCCTTTTCGACTCTGCTCCACACCAGGCGTTCGAACTGCACCTCAAATCCAGTGGCGGGCAGAAAGTGCATACCCAGATAAACACCACAACTCTGCATTCTCCATGCGGAACCAAAGTAAGCATGGTGTACGCGTTCGTTCGCAACATTACCGCCGAAAAACATTATGAGTCCGAGCTGTACAACATGGCCCACTATGATGCAGTAACAAATCTTCCGAACATCAATCTGCTACACAAGCATCTGGAGTCAATGATACATGCAGAACAGCCTTTGGGCGTACTGCATATCAACCTGGATGACTTCAGGACATACAACAACGCATTGGGACGCTCTGCCGGAGATAAGGTTCTGAGGACAACAGCAAAAATGTTACAGGAGATGGTTCCTGGCAGTTGCCTTGTTTCTCGGACCGGCAGTGATGAATTCATTATTGCGGCGCCAATGGACAAAAACGAACTCATAACCCTTGGAGAGAATATTCTCAAACAGATCAGGCAGCCGATTCATGTGGGCTCCCTTCATGTCAATATGAGCATCTGCATCGGTTTGGCATCGTTCACCAATAAAGGAGAATTATCACCGGAGCCCCTGCTGAAAGCCGCCGCACTTGCGCTTCAGCAAGCCAAAAAAAGCGGTAAGAGCAAACTCTGCATCTATCGTCCGGAAATGTCCGAGGCCATCGACCGAAAGCTGCACCTGCATAACATGTTAAGGACTGCACTGGAGAAAAAAGAGTTTTCTCTGCACTACCAACCACAAATATCAGTCGGAGACAACTCCCTTGTGGGAGTAGAAGCGTTACTTCGCTGGAACTTCAACGGTAAGACAGTCATGCCGGCAGAGTTTATCTCTACACTCGAAGAAACGGGACTCATTGTCCCGGTCGGACAATGGGTGCTTGGAGAAGCATGCAGGCAAGCAGCTATATGGCATCAAGAGGGAATGTCCACCAGAGTTTCGGTGAACATTTCCGCTAAACAGTTCCAGGATACGAACATCTCTGAGGCAGTGAAGAAAGCACTCTCAGACAATCCCACCCTACCCCCATGCAACCTCTGCCTCGAAATAACAGAGAGCCTTCTTCTTGATAACGATCACCTGGCAACTCAGCATATCGAGAGCATAACAGCACAGGGAGTATCGCTTTCGATTGACGACTTTGGCACTGGCTACTCTTCACTTTCGTACATCCACCAGCTGCCAATCTCCGAAGTGAAGATCGACCGGCAGTTTATCAAAGACCTACCCAGCGACAACAGTAAAGCGATGATCAAGACAATAGTAGCCATGGCCAGCTCGTTTGAAGCTGAAACCATTGCTGAAGGAATTGAAACCGAGGAACAAGCATCAATCCTGACCAGCCTTGGCGTTGGTATCGGACAAGGTTATCTGTTTGGCAGGCCGGTGCCGCCAGAAGAAATCTCGGCAAAGTATAAGCCAGGGAGGCTCAATGCAGCAGCATAAATCACATGTGTCCGTTCCCGGAGTAAACGAATCCGAACAGCAGAAATGCCTGGCAGAGATGTACGCTAACAAGCAACGTCCTGTCTGCGCCTGCAAAAACCCTCCTCTTAAAATGTACATCGCAAAAGTCGGACAGAAGTTCGTGGTCAAGCGCATGCCCAACACTGGCTGCCTTCACCATCCCAACTGTGAAGCGTATGAACCTCCACCGGAGCTGTCCGGCCTTGGCGATGTCATGGGCACAGCCATAAAGGAAAACACGGAGGCGGGATTCACAGAGTTAAAGTTTGAGTTCAGTCTGTCCAAAACCGGTGCGCGAGGGACTCAAACCAAAACATCACAGTCGCAATCAGACAGTGTGAAGACGGACGGCCACAAGCTTACGCTCAGATCGACCCTTCATTACCTTTGGGAAGAGGCCCAGTTTAACAAATGGTACCCGGCAATGTCAGGCAAGAGGTCCTGGTATGTCATTCGAAAACACCTTTTGCAGACAGCGTTGAGCAAAATGGTAAAGGGCCATTCCCTAGCGGAACGCCTCTACATTCCTGAACCATTCTCAGTTGAGAAGAAAGATTCGATCAAGCAGGCTCAACTTGGCATGGTCGCAAAAATGACCGCCGGCGCTACAGGCAGCAGCAAGCCGCTGATGATACTGATTGGAGAACTGAAAGAAATAATCCCCGCACGATACGGACACCGGCTGGTCATTAAGCATGCTCCGGACTTTCCTTTCATGCTCAACGACGACATCTACAAGAGATTGCATAGCCGGTTTGACCTGGAACTGGAGCTTTCCGAGCTTGAAGACACTCACCTGATTGTAATAGCTACGGCCAGTCTCAGCGTATCCGGTATAGCCTCTGTCGAGGAAATCGCCTTGATGACTGTCACGAGCAACTGGATACCGTTTGAGACCATCCACGAAAAAGCTGTCATCAACGCCCTTACGGATAATCACAGGACATTTGTCAAGGGGCTGCGCTACAACCTCCCCCAGACCAAGCCTCTTGCCTGTACTGTACTTACAGACACTCCAAACCCGACGGCAATGTACATCATGCCTATTGCTCCGGAAGAAGAGTTCCGTAAAGCCATGGATGCCCTGATTGAAGACAGCAAGATGGATTCATGGATCTGGGATACCACTGAATTCGAGATACCGGAACTGCCGGCCGCCACTAAATAGACATCGAACATCAGGAACATTCGGGATACCCATGCGCCATTACATAGGATTATCAGAATACAACCTCCGGCAAAAGCGCCAAGAAACCCCTGTCTATTACGAACCAAGCTCGCTGATCAACTCGCATTTGCTGATCTGCGGCATGTCTGGTGTCGGTAAATCGCACCAGGCACTGAACTTTCTTAAAAGCGCCTCCAGGACAAACGCTGAGATCGATGTGTTCGATCCCCATGATGAACTTGATGCCATCCCGGGTTCTACAGCATGCACTTTCTCACAGGCCACCTGCTACGGGTACAACCCTCTTGAGCTTGACTTGGACATCCATACTGGAGGGGTCAACAGACAAGTCGATTTCTTCGTCAGCCTGATTAAAAGCGTCACCCCTCAGTTTGGCGTAAAACAGGAAGGCGCGCTGCGAAACCTGCTGCTGGATACTTATGCAGCATGCGGCATCAGACAGGAAGAACCTCGCAGCTGGCGAAAGAAGTCAATAACTGAAGATCTCAGAACCGCCCTCATAAACGAACAGGACGTAGAGGAGCTACGCAAATACTACCCGACACTGGAGGACCTCAAGGCCTTCACACGCAAGAAAGTCATCGCGCTTACCCTGGGAGGGGATAACAAGTGCGTAACCTCCTTTGATCAGCTCACAAGACTGCAAAGACGGTTGAACAGCCTCCAGCGTAAGCTGAACAAAGAAGTAGACGATCAGGAGATCGAGCAGCTTGAAGGACAGGTGGAGAAGACAAAGGATAAGTGCATCGAGGCTTATACGACATTCATCAAGGCCATGGACACTGGCCGGGAAATTGATGATGTCCTCAAATACGATTCCACCGATGTGCTTATCTCGGTTTTGCAGAGGCTTCAGCTGTTAAGCGCAACGGGCATTCTGAGCGCAAACAATCCTCCATTTGGACGTTCGCGGGTCAGAGTTCATCAAATCAAATCAATAAGCCATGAGCAGCAAGTTCTTTACGTGAAGCTCAGGCTGCAGGACATCTTTGAGCAATGCAAGAAAATGGGGCCTACCCCTACCGGTACCGAGCTGCGCCACATTGCCTTCCTGGATGAAGCGCATAAATATTTCACGAATGAGCCTGATGACATAATCAATGTCATCTCCAAGGAAGCACGCAAGTTCGGCCTTGGACTGTGGTGCGCCAGCCAACAGCCCACTGCGTTCCCGGAATCATTCCTCACAAACGTAGGGGCTACTGTCATGCTGGGCATCCACACTTCTTACTGGAAACGGGCTTCTTCCATGTTCCGGATATCAGAAGATGCTCTCAAAGTTATCAAGCCAAAAGAAGTAATGGCTGTAAAACTTCTGTTTGATGGCGCTGTAGATCCACCGTTCGTTAACGTAGTGGTACCTAACCCTAATTCAGACTTAGGTAAACGAGCTGCGGCGGCCGGATAATAGCATCTGCTTTTCCGTGCCATGGAAATCGGAAGCGCCATGCCTGGGAAAATGCCACGGAGAGACCAAACCGCCAGCCTTAAATACATGGTCTTTGGGCGGGCGCCTAATCTCCCGGAGTGGCACGCGCAGCGCGGAAAAATACAGGGGTTGGGGGGCGAAGCCCCCCAGAGCCATACGGCAAACAAGCAATTGTAATTTTTAGCTGACCAACCATCTCACATAGAGGAACTATATGTATTATGATCAATCTGTAGCACTGGATGGACAAACCGTCGAAAATATGCATCTTTCAAGGCTTCAGCCAGTCAATATCAAAGTGATTCCTCCTGGTGGACATGTAGAGTTCCGATGTGATATATCAGAGCCTGATGTGCTCATCCAGCGAGGTATTATTATGCCTAAAACAGAGGCCCCTTTTTCTCTTGAAGCCTTTTATCTGCTAAGACCGGTAATTCAAGACTTCTACCAACAGATGAGCGACGAAGAAAAGAAAGAACTTGAAGGCTTGCGCGACTTTGAACTTATACAGGTGCTTGAGCAGAAGTATGAAGAACATCTGCTGGACGCTCATCTCACAACACTCCCCACAGAAACACAAAAGAAACTGTCAAAACTGTCAGCTGAAGATCGTTACGCAGAGCTTCGCAAGTCAAAAATCATAAACTCGGAGCAGGCATATCAAGCCGAAAAGGATATGGGCAAAAAGACCGCTGCCTATGTTTTGGCAAACCTGTCTCCAGAACAGCAGAACCTCTTTGCACCCTACCCTCACGACCTTGCACGTAGATCAGTGTTCTTTATCGAAGAAAACAGTGACAAGTTCTTATCAAAAGAAACCAAGAAAAGAGAAACTGTTGAGGATTTAGTCATTGGCACTGGTTCCTGGGGATACACTCTTTACTCGGGGAAAAAGCTATATATATCCGACGAAAAAGCCTATGTCGTTCTTCTTGGCATTGCTGGCCGCCAGAAACAAAAAGGAGTAGTAGACTGGCATGTTGTTAAAGGCTCAATACGCAGCTTTCTTCGTGAAGCCGGCCTTTCTGAGAATGGCCAATACATTGAGCGGTTTATCGACTCCATCCAGGCCATGCACGGAGGAACCTTCACCTTTGCCGGGAAAGACAACAAACAAACAAAGGGCAGGAAAAAAAGGCTCAAGGATGTTGTAGAAGGATGGCATCTCGTTTCAAACTATTCCGTAGACAGCACAACAGGAGAATTCGTTGTTATCCTGGATCGCGCTTATATAGAAACCTTCATTACACAGTTTCACATGTACAGCAGAATGGACATCAGAAAGTTTTGCAAACAAAGAGAAACTGCCGGGGCTATCAATAGATTCTTCAATTCCCATATGCCCGATCCTGATGGTTGTAAACGCTTTAATATGCTTTTGGTAGCGCAAGTAACCAACCTGATAACCCCTGAGGACTATCCGGACAAAGAAGTAACTGGAGAATGGCCAAATTCAAGGATCAAGTTTGCAAAAAAGAGACTGCTGGATAAGGCGCTTAAGAGCCTTATCGAAGACGGCACGTTTGGTCCCAAAACAGGCATAATCACCAGAAAGCGTGGAGAAGACGATCTGGTTATGGTAGAATATTCCAAGCCGGCACCCAATAAAGTAATGAAAACAAGAACTCTTGAATTAGCACGGTGAGATTGTTTGGTCGTTTAGCCGCACTGACCGTCCCACACACACAAAGAGCAAATCCTTCTGCGACACTTTGGTCGTTTATCGAAAAAAACACGGTTTTTTAGAATATTACGCTCATTATCTCACCTGCTGCGTTGAGATATTTTGCTCGTTTATCTATCACACTTCCCGTATTTACCCATTCGAACCATCCGAGTCATTTGAAGATTGATCATATTTTTCAGCATGTTAAGTAGCAAGACTATTCAAGACACTTAAATATTGACTTGAGATTGTTTGGTCGTTTAGCAAACCCAATCCCATATTTTTACTCAATACCCTGTTGATTGCTTGTTTAATGGCATAGTGAGACTATTTGGTCGTTTAACTGTCTATAGCCGACTCCGTACACCGCCAGCTTCGGCGGCGCAAAGGCTGTGTTTCCAAGAATCCTCGCCTTTCAGGCAACAGTAAGACAATGCGATTGTTTGGTCGTTTAACGATAATAGAAGCTAAACAACAGATTGGATAATCAATCTATTCGATACCTAAGAACTGCAATGCGACACTTTGGTCGTTTATAAGTGGGCATAGATCAATACTATGGTGAGACTGTTTGGTCGTTTAACGTGAAAAATACAGGTGTTGAGACTGTTCGAACGTATAAGTGAGACGCTTTGAACGTTTATCTGGTAAAAATCGAGACACTTTGGTCGTCTAAAATAATATTTGGTCGTTTAAGTGAGACTGTTTGAACGCAAACACCCCTATCAAAGCCCCATAAACAAAGGGCTTGAAGGGGGTCTATAGATTCTTTTTAGATTTTGTTTTTAGAATAATTTTTATATTTCTTTTAGATGGCCCCATTTCTATTTGTTCAAAAACCCTCAAGCCGCTTCCTGAAACAGGGTGTCATCGTTCCAAGTACCCAACGAAGGAATTGGATTAGACTCCAAAATGAACCCAGCCACAGTATCCACTCCCTGACCCCTTCTTTCGACCTCAGCCCGCATCTCAGATTTTGAGATAGTCTTGGCCAGTAGCTCGTCTCTGGACATATCAAACAGCCCCATGCTTTCCTTCCATGCTGTGCGGCGCATGATCAAGTCACTGGAGTTTACTTGGCCAGATGCGAACTCTAAGGTACCCATAGTAGCGTAGTACCTGTACCCGGTAGTGCGGGGAAAGAAATACTCTGATGAGTACTTATCCAGCAAGTAGTCGAGTTCGAAACCCAAGATAAAGCTAGCCGCCTCTTCGTCGATCGTAAACTCGTTCTCTGCGTTCTCGACATCAAGCACGATCCTGCCGTCCTTGAGTGCCTTGGTTCCCATGCAGCCAGCATCTGGGTCGGACACCATTTCCAGCATGATGTTGCGCAAGCCCATAACGCGGAAATCATCATCTATGTTTTTCCACCCCTCCCCGACATAAAGGTAGCGTGTCTCTGGCACTTCTACAGGCTTGGGTGCCGGAATGACAGGGATATCATAACGAGCCCCGTCAACAGAGATATCCCTGAAGATCCTTAACGCCTCAAATGGCTTATGGATGCCTTGCAATGACCAGATTGCGTCTATAGCTATCAACGCTTCAGGGGAAATCAACTGAAAGCGAGGTGTTATTCCAAGCTTGTCCGCCGCCTCAACCTCCCTGGCATCGATAGTCAGACAGTAGCGGAGCAGATCCGCCAGCATGTCCGGACTGTAAGTGTCGGGGCCGATGGCAATATAACCATCCTTGATTGAGCGGCCAATCCAGGTTCTTCTGTCGTAGTCGAACCTGGTGTTCTTTATGAAGTCCTGCAGGTCATGAATTGGCTGCAGGTAGGAGTATTTATCCCCTTTGGCCAACATCCCCTCTAACGACTTGTCACGGCCCACAGTGCAGACCATGCACCCGAATCGGGTATCACATGGAATGGGCTGCCCGGAGCAGGTCATTTCCGTATGCCTCGCACCGTCCAGGTAGAGCTGAATAAGACCGGCCAGATCGCCGTAGCATTCCTCAAACCCATTGGCGCAGTCGTACAGATACTCCCAAAGCTCATTGTCTGACCAGTGAGCGATTGGGGACAATTTCAGCCCTTCTTTGTCCTGCCAGATACCTTCGTGGGTTTCGCCTCGGCCTTCCATTCTCTTCTTGCGGCCGGCGCTTTCGGCAAAACGGGTACCGATCACCTTGACCGGCTCCAACATCCCCTCTCTGGCGATTTCTTTAAAAACTCTGGACTGAAGTCTTTTCATTGGCGTGATTTTGAGGTCAATCGTGCAATCACGGGGGCGACCAGGCAGCGGCGGCAGGTTTCTGCCGGATATGACCTTAACGGCCCACTGGGACAGCAAGGAAGGCGTAGATATCTCAACCCTGATCGGCATACCATGCTGAGCCGCATAGCGCTTTATAGACGCAATCTCGCTCATTGCGTGCTGATGAACAGCCGGGTTTTCTACCAGCGGGTCTGCGTGTAAAACAACCACTTGTGGCACCAATTCCCCTGCGCTTGACAGTTCCTTTAGTGCCACCAACGTTAAATTAAGGCAGGCGGTGCTATCGCGGCCTGACGACCAAGCGACAACCAAGGGATGTCCGCGTCTGGCAACCCCTTTGATCATGTCAATAACGGGCCTGGCTATGCCAGACTTAGCAGTATTCTCAGCAAACAATTCAAACTGAACCTCTTTCATATAGGCTCCCACATAACGAATGTATATACAATATACATCAAGGGGGGCCAGCAAGTCAATATCAATGGAAATTTAGAACCAACAAACCAATTCAATCCAGAGTCTATATTTCCGCAACATTGTTAAGCCCGATTGCCTCCGCATTTGGATTGCAGTACAGCAACCAGGCCGCTTCCAGATCCACCTCGTCAAGTGGTTTCGCCGTACTGAACATGAGCTCCTCAAGTCCAGCTTGCCTATCGTAATAATACAATCCCGCCTCACGCTGGATCACTAACTGCAGCGGAGAAGCCGACTCTATGGGAGCATACAGAAAGTCCGGACACCATTTTACATCAGTCCGGCCACCGTCCATGGCATCGAGCTGCGCAGCCTTTGTTCGCAACTGGTAAGTGGTGACGTCAAGCAACTGGTTCCCGATCTCCAGCCATACGTGATGGAAAATAGCCCCCGGCTGCGGCGGCGCATTCTCTGTCGGCGCATGCAAAATGACATCACCGTCGCCATTACCAACTCGCCAAGCCGCATACCCCGCCCTGATCTCAGCAGCAACGCCCAGTCTCGCCAGAATAGCTTGAACAATAACAGCATGGGAGTAACAATCGCTCCCAAGGCTGCCGGACGCGGCAACAGCGAGCCTTCTCATGGCGCCGGCCACCCTGGCCATATCTACCTGCGGTGGCGTATCTCCGGCAAGGGTTCTTGCCGCTGCCTTTCTCTTTGCCTCACCCATCAATGTCCCCCTTTCAAAAGAGCAACAAGGTGTTCCCGCGTGAAATCCCCTCTTTCATTGAGATCTATCAGCCTCCTGTCGACACACATTTCTTCCAACTCGGATCTGTCGTCGTTTTCGTACTGATCTATCCGGTCACCCAAAACATACTTTACTACCTCCTGTATCTTGCGGGGGTCACTCTCGGCCTGTTTAACACACGCCTCGGCAATCTCCATCAAAGCAGCGTCGGACGGATCTCCCGCCCGTAGCATCGCAAAAATCCGAGCCCTGAAAATCTTCGCACTCTCATCGCAGCATACTGGCGTATTTTTAGTCCCGCAATAGACGCACTCGTTTAATTGCATACTGCTCCCTCCTTCGTTAACGCAAAGAATCGCGCCTCATACCAATATTCCGATTTTATTGTTTCTGGCATCGTCTGCAGCCCTGCCGCATGCCTGCAAAACGGCATCATCTGGCCAGCAGCCGCGTATGGCTGCAACGAGTCGCGCAACCTCTTCAGCTTCAGGATATTGCCGTTTTGTTACAGCTGTTTTGATCGGGGCCTCAGGCCCACCGATGTTTGCAACAGAAACCCTGACATATGTATCGACCGCCTCAATAGTTAAACTGCCCAACCGGTATTTCATTATCACATCCCTCCTTCTGCAAACATCTCAGCGAACTCCTGCTCCGTCAGCACCGTCACACCAAGTTTCTTGGCTTTATCCAGCTTTGATCCTGCTGCTTCACCGGCGACCAGATAAGCAAGATTCTTGCTGACACCACTGGCAACAGTTCCGCCGTTATCCATTACCAGTCCTTCTGCCTGCTTGCGCGGCATAGAGAGTGTTCCCGTGAAAAGGAAAGACTTCCCTTCCAACGCATTCCCCTTGGCTGCACTCTCCTTAACCTCCGGCTCTTTCCAGCGAGGATCGGCAACGATCTTGCCGAGGAACTCCAGGTTACGTTCCCAAGAATCAGCAACCTTGGACATATTCCAGCTGGTAAAACCTTCTGGCTGGCTGAATCCTTCCGGGGCATTACCTGAAGCCATATAACGGATAGCACCCGTTGCTTCGAACCGAGTCCCGTAAAACTCAATCAGCCTATTAACCATCTTGCGCCCAAAACCGTCGAACAGCATTGCGGCAAACAGTTCGTCAGCTGCACGATTGAACAGCTTGCCTTCCAGTTCTGCATATAGGTTGGTCTGGCTCTTGTAATTCATATCAGGCCGCCATGTAAGCAGGTCGTCCATAGTGACGATTCCGAAGTTTTCGAGTGTCGCGGCCTTCGCACCGTCAACGCCGAGTTTAACCAGAAACGACTCTACTTCTTTGACGCCCTTTGCACCGCAGTATTCGTTCGTGCAGACCAGATCAACACCGCTCATCGTCAAGGACATACCGCAAGAAGGGCACTCTTCCAACAACACAACATGAGCAGGCTCATAGGTTTCAATGATTTTGGGGATAATTTCGCCTGATTTGATTACTCCGACCAGTGCGCCCTCCCCTACCCCATTATCAAGTAGCCACTGGGCGTTGTATCCGGTAACACGGCTTACGGTCGTGCCGTCAATCTCAACAGGGTCAATCAAAACGACAGGCTTGGCCAGCCCGTTCTTCGAAACATTCCACTCAAGGCCCAAAACGGTCGTTTGGACAGCGTCTTGATTTACTTTGAAGGCAACCATGCCAGTCGGGTAGAAAACATCCTCCAGGACGTAATTTTGAGCGCACAGCACTAGACCATCAACATCGTAGTTAACCCTTTCCTTGACACCAGAGAGCCAGCCTGCAAAATACTCTTCTGCCTTGTCGGACGCCCATGCCGTCTTTACCTCTGCAAAGGCATACTCAGAAGTGGTAAAGCCAAGCCGCTTCAGCTCTTCCAGTTGCGTAGAGACAGGCTTGTCGGCAAAATGGCCGCTCCTGATCTGGCAGGCGAAACCCTTCAGACAGGCCACGTCAGCGTCAGCAGCTTCTTCCCGGTTGATAAGGCCAACAGAGCCATTTCGCCGGTTCTTGAAACCCAGCTTTACATGGTCGTCGCCGGTCAAGGTAATTTCCCCACGCACATCCATTGTCACGGGTTCGGGAAGCTGGTTAGGAAGAATAAGGCGGAGCTTTCTCGTTATATCCTTCCCGGTATACCCATCCCCTCGTGTAGCTCCGAGATTCAGGATACCGTTGATATACTTTGCTGTATAAGACAGTCCGTCGATTTTCGCCTGAACAAGCACCTTACCCGTTCCGTATTTCAACAGCCAGGGCATCAACTGTGCTTCACCAAATTTCACTTTCTTGAGGCTGCCTACAGCGTATGGGTGCTTTACGTCGCCGCCCGCCTCGGTCAAGGTCTGTGCGAATGCCTCATACTCGTCCAGGGAAACGCTATTCCGGTATTCGGTAAGCAGATTGTCGTACTGCTCGTCGCTGACCTGCGGCTGGCCTGCACGATAGAGCGTATTGTAATGAGTGATATCTGCTTTTAGTGAGTCTGAATTTTTTTCTGCGAAATCAAATAGTGTCATCATCTTCCCCTAGAAATAGTTATTTTCCATTACTGCTCATCGCCACTTAGCACTATAATTTTGTCACTCCAGCCAATGTCTG
>Ga0116183_1003106_pt1 | contig 17151 bp, 13 predicted proteins | sample AD_UKC078_MetaG_FD_89753 | JGI IMG/M metagenome (GOLD analysis project Ga0116183, IMG submission 89753) | Active sludge microbial communities of municipal wastewater-treating anaerobic digesters from USA - AD_UKC078_MetaG | ecosystem: Engineered > Bioreactor > Anaerobic > Digestate | place: USA... | reverse complement strand
TTGATAAGATTTTTGTTGGAAAGATGCTTTTCCAAAAGGGCCATAGCAACAAATCTATCCACAGGAGCCTCCTTTAAAAAATCCATTTTAAACTGGTTATGTTTTTTTACCAGTTTGTCAATATTATGGGTATGTATTTTTTAAGTAAGCAGTGTTATTATAAATTGACTTTATTTTATGTAACTGCTAATCTTTACCCGTTTCTTTTCTGATTTTGGGCAATTTTTGCAGAGGGGTTGTTTTGACTACGAATATCAGCATGGAGATCGAAGAAAAGTATATCGGTTCTGTTATCAATGAAAGATATAAGATAATCAGGAAGATAGGTGTCGGCGGCATGGGCAATGTCTATCTTGCCGAGCACGAGATACTTAAAAAGAAAGTCGCCATAAAGATCCTTCATTTTGAGCAGAGCAAAAGAAAAGACACACTCGAACGGTTCAAAAGAGAGGCGATAGCCGCTTCCAACATGGGTCAGGCAAATATTGTTGATGTCACAGATTTCGGTTATACGGAAGAGGGGAACGCATATTTTGTCATGGAGTATATTGAAGGAAACTCTCTTGCCGAAGTTATCAAAAATGAAAAAAGACTTCCCATTGAATATGCGGTCTCTGTAGCCTGTCAGATAGCTGTCGCACTTTATTCTGCTCACAGCAAGGGGATAATTCACCGTGATCTTAAACCCGAGAACATACTCATAACTGAAAAAGACGGCGTTACCCCGTTCGTAAAAATTGTTGATTTCGGGATATCCAAGATCGTTCACGATGAAATAAATAAAAAAGACCGCCCCAAGACACTGACAAAATCGGGTTCCATCTTCGGAACACCGGAGTATATGTCACCTGAACAGGCAGGCGGAAACAATGTAGAACCCACTTCTGACATCTATTCTCTCGGCGTGATAATCTATGAAATGCTGACAGGAAGAATTCCTTTTTCCGATGACAATTATATGAAAGTTCTGCACAAACATCAGTATGAATTCCCGCAGATACCATCATCGCTCAATCCATCCATCCCTTCCGATATGGATTCGCTGATAATGAAATGTCTTGAGAAAAAGCCCTTCAACAGATATGAATCAATGCTTTCACTCCTCAGCGATCTCAAAAAGATATATATCGCTCACAACCTTGAAAAAAAGCTTTCGCTGGCGTTTATTTTCAACACCGGAACTGTTTCAGGTCAAAGTGGTCGTGCCAATGCGGAGGAAGGACTTTCCGGACAGGACATAATAAGACTTCTTAATTCCGGATCGATGACCGATGATACGACACCTGAAGAGAAAAGAACGGGTACGGCACTTAAGATAACGGCATTTCTGTTCCTTTCGATACTTGCAGGATTTCTTATCTACAGCTTCATTGTCAACAAAAAAGGGCCGATGATAGTTGAAAGGGAGACCGTTGACAGAGATGAACTGGAAAAAGAGCAGGTGAAAGATGATCCGCCGCCTCAGAAAAAGAAACCTGAACCAGTGATCAGAAAGAAACCGCCGACAATAAAACTGATCGTGAACTCGAATGTTAAAGGGGTCCGTGTTTATGACAAGGATAAAGGAAAGACCATCTGTACAGCACCTTGTACAAAACGGCTCCCCAAAAAGGACGGAGATGTCCTTCTTCTCGGATTTGAGTTCGAAGACTACAACATAAAGCCAATGGCTATAACGCTTGATAAAGATATGACGGTAAACCTGAATTTAACAACATCCGGAGGCGAATAATGACAAAAAAGATCTTCGTACTTGACACCAATGTTATTCTTTCCGACCCGAAAGCGATCTTTAATTTTGATGAACATGACATTGTTGTTCCGATAGTTGTCATCGAAGAGCTTGATAAATTCAAAAAGGACATGAACCAGATAGGTCTTTCCGCGAGAGCTTTTGCAAGACACATTGAATCATTGAGAAAGAAGGGGAAACTTGTTGAAGGCGTTGAGCTTGAAAGTGGCGGAACGATAAGGATAGATATAACCGGAGATGTTGACCTCCCGGGACCAAAACTCAATAACAGTTATGCCGACAACATAATTCTGGCATCGGCATACAAGATCACACAGGAAAACCCTGAAAGAGATGTCACGCTTGTCAGCAAGGATGTCAACCTGAGGATAAAGGCGGATGTTCTGGGAATAAAAGCAGACACTTACCGCAACGATACAGTAAATTTCACAAAACTTCCCAGAGGTTATGAAAACCTGACTGTTAAGGGCGACCTGATAGACAGGATTTTCGGACCGGAAAAGAAGATCTCTCTTGATGAACTTGCCGGAACCCCCTTTGAGCAGGCACATTCAAACAAGTTTTTCATGCTTACCGATGAAGCAAATGAGCAGCACCAGGGCGTCGTGAGGATAGATCCGTTTGAAAACTGTATCGTTCCTCTTAAGCAGTTTAAGGAGGTCTGGGGTTTGAGGGCGAGAAATTTTGCACAGAAACTGGCACTTGACCTTCTGATGGACGACAGGATCAAACTTGTATCACTAATGGGAACAGCCGGAACGGGGAAAACCCTTCTTGCGATCGCATGCGGTCTTCAGAAGTGTCTTGACGAAGGGAAATATACAAAAATGCTTGTTGCCAGACCGATCTATCCGATGGGCCGCGATATCGGTTTCCTGCCCGGCACAATTGATGAAAAACTTAAACCGTGGATGCAGCCGGTCTTTGACAATCTTGAATATCTTCTCGCAGGTTACGATTCATCGAGTTTCGGCAAAATGAACGATCTTCTCAGCAGCGGTGTGATCGAAGTTGAAGCTCTCACATATATCAGGGGAAGAAGCATTCCTGAACAGTTCATAATAGTTGACGAAGCGCAGAACCTTACTCCGCATGAAGTAAAGACGATAGTTTCGAGAGTAGGTGAGAACACAAAAATAGTCCTTACCGGCGATCCCTTCCAGATAGACAATCCCTATATGAATGAATCGAACAACGGTCTGAGCTATATTGTTGACCGTTTTAAAAATCTCCCTCTCGCAGGACACATAACACTTGAAAAGGGCGAACGGTCTGCTCTTGCCAACGCCGCCGCGGAGCTTTTGTGACATGAGAATCGCTGTCCTCGGAGACATTCATTCCAATCTTCCCGCCCTTGAAGCGGTGATGAAAGAGATAAAGAACATGTCCGTGGACGCTGTATTTTTTTCAGGAGATGCCGTAGGTTACGGTCCATGGCCCGGTGAAACCATTGATATTCTTAGAGAAAATGTGACGGCAGGGGTTCTTGGCAACCATGATGCCGGGATTGTGGGCAAAACTGATATCACCGATTACTACGATGCGGTGAGGTATGTCATAAACTGGACGATAAACACTTTAAACAACGATCAATTCGGATTTCTTGACCGGTTGAAATACATACATTCCGAAGAGAAACACGGATCTTTTCTTCTTTCACACGGATCTCCGAGAATGCCTGAAAGGTACGACTACATATTCAACTGTAAAGGGATAAACAAGCTTTATGAAGTCAAGACATATCTCAAAAATATAAATTTTATCGGCCACAGCCACTACATGAATCTTTTTGTAATGACCGGGGCCGAAAAATCTGTCGAGCTGAACATTTCTCAAGGTGAGGTCGATGTCAAATTCCCAAACCCGGTGATATGCGTCTGCGGCTCTGTAGGTCAGCCCAGAGATGGAGATCCGCGAGCCGGTTTTGTAATCTATGATATAGAAAAGATCAAGGTGAGTTTTCACAGAGTTGAGTATGATATTGAAAAAACTGTCCAGAAAATTAAAAGCTTAAGACTTCCGAATACTTATGGTGAAAGATTAAGAAACGGTTATTGAAATGAAATATGTAATTATGAAAGGGTTCCGTGATTATGGAACGATGCTTGCTCTCCAGGAAAAGACTCGAGAGGAAATTGTCGCAGGCGATCATCAGGGCGTTATTTATTTTCTTGAGCATGCACCTGTATACACTTCAGGCCTGAGAGGAACTGAAGATCAGATATTAAAACCCCTTAACGGTGTTCCGGTGTTCAATATCAGGAGAGGTGGTGAATTGACATGGCATGGGCCCGGACAGCTTGTAGTTTATCCTGTTATCGATATCAGATATGCCGGATTTGCCTCGATCAGGGAGTTTGTAAATTTTTTCGGCACTGCCATTGAAAAAGTTCTTTCCGGTTTTTGCGGAATTGAAAACGCAAAATGGAATGAAGAAAAAGCAGGGGTATGGGTTGATGACAGAAAAATTGCCTTTTCGGGTCTCCATTTCAGAAAATTTATTCCGATACACGGATATTCAGTTAATATTTACAGTGACATACAGTTTTTCAACAGCATAATCCCATGCGGAATGCCGAATTGCAGAATAACCTCTGCCGCAATTGAGACCGGAAGAGAGTTCAGCATAGAAGATGTTGCTGAAAAAATAGCCGGAATAATTAAAGAAAAAATACCTTGTCTGGAAAAATCAAAGGAGGTTGAATGAAAAAGAAGATATTTGCGGCACTGATTGTGCTTTTATTTGCAGCAGTTGCTGTAACAGGTTGTAATAACAACAAAAAAGACACTCCGCCGCATGCCTCTGATTATAAAGAATCGGCACTTAAATATTTTCCGCTCGCTCTGGGTAACAAATGGACCTACAATGTCAATTATTTCGGTTCTGCAGGAACTATTGAAGTTGTTATCACCGGTACGGACGGAGACTGGTTCCTTGACAATAGAGGCGGCAGGATCATGGCTGACAGACGAGGCATAAGGGATGCCGACAGGTATATGCTGATGTTCCCTCTTCAAAGAGAATCGTGGGTGTCAATTATAGATACCAAGACCCGTGAGACCAGAAAGACGGTCGGTGTTGATGAAACGGTAGCGGTTCCTGCGGGAACTTTTGAAGGTGCAATAAAGGTACACACTTATGTTGAACTTCCGGAAGGCAGGTTGTTACATTCGTTCCATTATTTTGTTGCCGATGTGGGGATCGTAAAGATCGAAACTGCAATAGAAGAACCGAAAGAAGGGAAAATGATCCCTCAGACAGTGACAGAGCTGGTGAGTTATTTAATAAATAAGCCCAAAAGTTGACAAACTTATGCTTAAGTGTAGTATTGTATGCGTAATTGTTGTATAATTAATATACTTTTTGACAAAATTCGGGAGATAAGAATGAAAAAAGTATTTGTGGCGTTGATCGTCCTGACATCGTTTCTTTCTGCACAGGAGGAGCTTCCACCTTCAACAGCCGAAGAGGTTCCGGTACCTTCTTTCATAAATCTTGAAAATGCAGACCTGAGTGCCGCTCCGGAAAAGCACGAGGTCATAAAAGGGGATACTCTCTGGGACATAAGCAACACCTATTTGAAAAGTCCTTGGTACTGGCCTAAAGTGTGGTCAATGAACCCTCAGATCAGCAATCCTCACCTCATATATCCGGGAGATATGATCTCTTTCCGTTTTACCGGTGAAATGACTCTTCCTGCCGGTGAAGGGGTTGGATCGGCAGAAGGACAGGGGAGCGGTGTTGAAGGCAGTGAATTTGAAGATGAAGGGGAAACCGATGTTCTTGCGAGAACGGGAAAAACTCTTGATGCAACTCCCGAAAATTTCAAGGAATATGTCAAACTTGGCGGAAAATACAGAATTGACCGTTTCAAACAGATCGATGACACTGTTTTTGATGTTGTAACAAAAGGTTTCATCGAAAAAGGGAAGTTTGAAGATCTTGGAAAGATAGTGGGTTCATTTGAATCCAAAGAGCTCCTTTCAACAGAGGACAATGTGTATGTGAAACTCGGCAAGGTTTCTTTTGAAGTCGGAGAATATGTTGAATTTATTAATGTTAAAGAACAGATCAAGCATCCGGTTACCAAAAAGAAAGTCGGTTCAATAATTGATATCGTAGGAAGAGGAAAAGTTCTGGATGTTAACGCTGACAGAATTGCCACAGTCAAAATAGTTAAAGCTTTTGATTCCATTGACAGAGGTTATCTTGTAAGAGAATATATCAAAACCGAGCCGAACATAAAAATTGCCGAAACCGCATCTGACATAAAAGCCGTGATCCTTACCGGTTACGACCCGACCGCTTTTTACGGTCCGAGCTATATTGTTTATCTTGACAAGGGATCGAATGCAGGTCTTGAAACTGGAAACATGCTCTCTGTTTACAGAAAGGGTGACGGACTGGACCTTCTGGATAAGAAAGTAAAAAAGAATCAGCTCCCTTTTGAAATGATAGGTGAGCTTGTTGTAATGCAGGTTTTCGCAGAAACTTCAGTTGCCATCATTACCAAAAGTCTTACCGGACTTGAAGCCGGAGATTCAGCAGTTTCAGGTGTAATTGAATAAAAAGATCCTCATTTTATCACCGCTTATTTTTTCAATTGGTTTTTCTGTTGTTATCTCTATATTTCTTTCAAATGTCCAGATCTCATCTGAAAGCCAGATGGAGAGCACCATTTTCTTTTCCAAAGCCGGTCAGGTTGTAAGGGACATTGAGGAGATAGACCGGCATATTATTGATTTTTCCGATCTTCACGGCGACTCTTTCTGGAAGGAATCTTTACTAAAAACAACAAGTTATTTGAAAGATGACATGTCTGTAATACAGGCGGAGAGTGATGAGCAGATAGCGAAAAGAATAGAACACTTCATCAAAAGGATAGAGCATGGCACAGAACAGCTTTTGAACGAAGAAGATCCACCGGAAAAGAGGGGTGCCGCTTTTTTAAAATTGAAAACCGATATCTGGAAGATCAGAGATATCGTGGAACATGCGGTAAAAAAGAAAAAAATACAAAAGCAGTTCGAAGAAAAAAAGAACATCAAAAGAACTGAAAAATTAACGACATACACTCTTCTGATGTTTATTCTCCTGATGGTGTTTGTGACAGCCGCCGCTATGTATTTTTATAATAAACTCAGCAGGTTAAGCTCTATTCTGGGTTCCGGGGACAATATTGATGCCAAAACAATTTCTGACCTGATAGAAAAAACCAAAAACAGTTCGGCAGACCAATTTGGTGAAATGCAGAAGAAGTATATGAGAGAACAGATAGTTAACAGAAGGAAAGGAGCCCTTCTTGACACAATACCGGAAGGAATATTCTCTTCTGATCAGTCAGACCGGATAACCTTTATAAATAAAAAACTTCTGGACTGGTTTCACCTTCATGACAATATAATAGGTGATGCTGCTGAAAAGATATTTTCTGCCGTTAATGTGACTCGTGACGGCGGGAAATTCATTTTTGAAGGAAATGTTTTTGTTCTTTCTTCATTTGAAAATTCAGGAGAAACTTTCTATATTATTAGAAACATTACTGATTCTGAAGAGCTTGCAAGAAAACTGCTTGATTCGGAACGGCTTGTCTCCATAGGAGAAATGGCTTCAAGGATAACTCACGAGATAAGAAATCCGTTAAGCACAATAAAGCTTAACAGCGAATATCTTGCTGAAAATGTTGACGAACTGGAGAGCAGTCAGATCTCAGGGTCAATTAATCTGATAGTCAAGGAAGTTGAGCGGCTTGAGCAGATAACGGGCAAATATATGAACATGGTAAAATACAGAAATACTGAGGAAACAGAAAAGAACACATCTCTACCGGTAGATCTTGCGGAGGTGATATCTTTTCATGCCGCTGAATTTGAAAAAAGGGGGATTGAAGTAAAACTGATCCATTGTGAAAACATTGTTATCCCGATAACGCTCTCATCATTTAAAGAGGTAATGCTGAATCTGTTCAAAAATGGCTGGGAGGAGCTTGAAAACGGGGGAAAGATACTGATAACTGTTTCTGTTAAAAATGACAGGTGTGTTATAGTTGTTGAGGATTCGGGCAAAGGGATCCCTGAAATTGAAAGAGAGCAGGTTTTCAGGAATTTTTATACGAAAAAACCCGGAGGGACCGGCATAGGATTAAGCCACTCAAGAAAGCTTGCGGTTGAAGCGGGCGGTAAACTTTATGCCGCAGATTCATCTCTGGGAGGTGTCGCCATGGTTTTGGAAATTCCTTTGAAAACAAAGTAATATGCTGTTATTATTAAATAAATTTATCAGGCATCGTTGTTGCTCTAAAATTAGAGGTGTTGAGGTGTTAATGTTATTTAAGGAGTCCGATATGAAAAAGTATTTGTTTTTCCTGCTTTTTACAGTTTCATTTTCTTTAACAGGACTTGAGATCCATTACAGTGACGGAACTTTTGAAAAGATCGTTAAAGTTACGGGCTACAGTGCTGTAAAAAATCCGCTCTCAAGAACCATTGCTGTTCCGGGTGAGGTCATCCGGCTCAATCTCGGCAGTGAAATGTTCTCGGTCGTTGAGGGTGTCCATGGAAGTCTTCCTGTCTACCTTTTCGGAGATGTTCCTGTAATTGCAGGTGATATGCTTTTCTGGAGAGGAACTGTGAAAATTGATGAAATGGAGAGAAAATACGGACTTAAACTGCACGAGATCCTTTCATCTTATCCTCTTTTCAGCTTTAAAGTATTGAAGGGTGACAGTGTTGAGGTCGCTTCAGAAATAGTTAAAAACGGTGACGGGTACGCTTTTCCCAACCTTATAAAAGAGGCGAAGTTAAGCTATATTCCCGAAAGCGAAGTTGAAGACCCTTATTTTGATGTCCAGTGGCATCTGGAAAACACCGGAATGGTTAACGATTATTATGGTAATGATGTGAAAATACTGAAGAATGCAGACATCAAATTTTCACAGACACTTGAATTCTTAAAAAAGAGCATGCATGAGGTCGATGATACTGTCAAGGTGGCTATAATGGATACCGGAATTGTTCCCGATCACGAAGATCTTACGAATATTGAACCCGGATACGATGCATTCAATGATACAGAGGGGGGATACCCCGACACATCTGTTCTTGAAGATATTCCCAGTTATCAGGTTTCCGGCGTTGCACACGGAACGACTTGGGCCGGTGTAAGCGCAGCTGTCGGAAACAACAAGGGAATGAGCGGAGCGTGCCCGTGGTGCAAACTTTATCCCGTTAGATATCTGGACGGAATTTCAGGAACCGCAATGGACGATCAGAAGATACTTAAAACATACGAGAAATATGTCAACGATCCCAAGATCTCTGTAATTAACTGCTCTTTCGGACCTTCGGCAGATTACGGCACGGTTCCTATGACAGCGGCCGAAAGGGAGTCACATCAGAACTTCATGCAGAATGGAAGAGGCGGTCTGGGCGGTGTCATTGTGTATGCTTCAGGAAATGACGGAGTTGATTCAAGTTATTCGAAGCTTCTTACCAATGTTTTTTCGTTTGAAAGGAATGAAAAAACCGTTGAGCATACAGTTGTTGTTGTAAATGCGTCTTCGGCATGGGATACAAGAGTTGTATATTCGAATTACGGTCCGGCTTCGTCTGTCATTGCTCCGTCTCTTTCACAGAATCCGATGGTCGGCATTGCTACAACGACCATTCCGGGATATGGTGACTATATGACCGATTATACAAAAGTCTTTTCAGGAACTTCTGCGGCTGCGCCTCTTGTTTCGGGGTATTTCGGAACAATTTTCAGTGTCAACCCGGAACTTACCCTTGAAGATGCGATCGAAATAATGAAGTTAAGTTCCGACAAGATATATCCTGAAACCGGCTCATGGGATAAGAACGGATTCAGCGTAAAGTTCGGCTGGGGAAGGATCAACCTTGAAAAAGCAGTCCGGCTTGCAATGGATCTTGATATGTGTGAATCGGTCAAAACCGAATCCTGCGGGAACCACATTGATGACGACTGTGACGGATATGTTGACGAAGAATGTGCAGTTGAGCTCCTTGCAGGAACACCTTGCGAAAGCGTTGAGGATTGTATAAACGGATCTCTTGTTGAAGCTGATGCGGAGTGCATAACAAGCAAGAAATACTGGAAATTCAATGATGGATACTGCATGAGAAAGACTAACGGAGCTCCCTGTCCTGACGGAACCAAAGCTTTTGATTATGCATCTGATGGCAATAATTATATCTGTGCGGCTGAATGCAGCGAAGCAAATCCATGTAAAAGGGATGGGTACTACTGCAGTAACGATGTTCTCGGAGTCTGCATTCCTCACTGCAAAGGTGATAAAGACTGCAATGAAGGAAGTTACTGCGATGAATACGGCGAATGTGTAAAAAACCCGTCGGCTCTCGGCGGAAGCTGTGCAAATGATGATGAATGTCAGGGCTCCATGTGGTGTCTCACCTATTTTCAGGATGGGTACTGTACGGCGGATTGTGCTGACAACGACGACTCATACTGCCCCGATGACGGAAAATGTGTCACAAGAAAGGCGGGTACCGGAAATGTTGATATATGTCTTTCAGCATGCAGTTCCGACAGTCACTGCCGGGACAATGAATACTACATCTGTCATGGAAAAATATCGAACAAGGAAGGGGTCTGTTTCAGAAAATGCAGGAATGACGGCGACTGCATGGATCCGGATGCAACATGCGGTGAAGATGGAAGATGTGCTGTTGCCGGATGGGAGGGATGGCCTGAGGAAGTGACAGATGAAGATGCAGTTGACACCGAGATCACAGATACCGATGTCGATGACGAAACTGTTGACATAGCCGAAGTTCCCGATGAAGAAAAAGAAGAAGAAAAGAAATCTGAAAAAGACAATTCATTCGGCTGCACTATAATAAATTTCTAATGAAAAGGATTTCAACTGCTTTTTGCATATTGTTTCCGTTTTTATCACTTTTTTCATCAACTCTAAACATTTCGTTCACTTCAGAAAGCGGGGGTCCCGCTTTTAAATATGTTGCTGTGTATGACCTTGCAAGTGCGAGCGAACTGGCATCGGCAGATTTGTCGGCAACTGATAAATATTCGGCAGAAGTGCCTGATAATACTGATGTTTTTGTTCTGGGGATTGCTTCAAGCGGTAAAAGCAATTCGGGATTTACGGTGCATGAATTCATGCCTGTTTCAAAGGCGGTCAATTCGGGAACTGGTGAAAAAACCGTTAAACTTGTTACTGAACCGGCTTTTCAGCTGATATTTCAGAATGCCGAATTTGCTGAAGGTGAACTTTTTGCAGTCGATATGGATGACAGGTTTCTGACGGTTTTTAAACTGGATGTGACAAATTCATCAAATAAAAGTCTGCCGGCGATAACTCTTCCGCTTGGAAAATGTTACGCGATCTATATTTTAAAAGAGCTTCCCGTTTCAGGAAAAATGATATACAGAATGGATAACAAAGGGGAGGGGTTCTGCTCAGATTCTCAGGGAAACCTGATGATAGACACTGACAAAGCAGTTGCTGAAAGTGTGATAGCAAGATATGAAGATCTTATAAGTGAAACTCCTGCCGCCACAGAGAGCCATCTTGAAAAACTTAATGAGATCAATGATTTGTATGACAAAGGTGATTATAAAACCTCGGCAGGTGAAGCTGTAATGCAATCCGAGGAGCTTATCTTTGAAGAAGCACGCATTAATATTGATATGTATAGAAAAGGGAAAGTGTCGGTTAAAATAAATGATCTGTCCGGAAATCCGGTCGCCGGTATTAAAGTTGAGGCGGTTCCGTTAAGAACCAATTATAAAAGGGGGGTTCTTGCAGGGATCTATGACCTTGACCCTTCAATTTTTTTCAATGCTGTTGCGGACGGATTCAGTTTTGCGACTGTCGGAACGCTCTGGCTTGATGTTGAGCCGACTGATGACAACTACCGTTGGAGCTATATTGATGAAGTGGCAGGCAACAGAAAGATCTATGACATGGGCTATGAACTTTTCGGTCACTCGATCATCTATCTTCTTGATTTTGTCATGCCGGAATATCTGAAAAGCATGGATGCCGGATCATTGAACGAAGAAATTTCGGAACATACTCAAGCACTTGCACAGCATTATGACGGAATGATAAATGAATGGCTCGTCATAAACGAAGCTCACTCGATATCTGCTTCATATGGATTTTCAAGAAAAGAGATCACAGAATTCACCAATACGGTGATAAAAGTGCTCAACGAACATGATCCCGACACCATAAAAACAATCAATGCCGCTCCGGATTACTTCGGACAGAGCATGTTCACAGAAATGTTCATGGTCGATAGAGATGCCCTTTTTTCAATGCCGGTATATGATTATTTCAAAGATCTGATTGAAAATGGTGTTGATTTTGATGTCATAGGTCAGCAGATGTATAACGGCGGCTGTATAACACTTTTTAAAGATTACGGACTTGCCGATTCTGCCTCCGCAATTCCTGTGTACGATCTTGTTGAGATGAGGAGGATGTTAAGAAAACTTCAGACACTTGACAAGAATGTGTATGTGACAGAAATAAGTGTCCCTGCATCGATGAACAGCAGTTGTCCCGGTATGGGATACTGGAGAAAGGAGTGGAGTGAAGAGGTTCAGTCACAATTTCTGGAGCGGCTTCTGGCGGTCATAATGGGCGAAAAGGATGTCCGCCTTGTAAACTACTGGGATATGCAGGATAAGGGCTCATTCATTTATAAAGGCGGACTCATGGATGAGGACGGAAGAAAAAAGCCGACATACGAAGCTGCTTCAAAGGCGTTTGGCAATTTCCTGAAAACTGTTGAGCTGGTTTCAGGAGTGGACGGCATTGCTGAGTTAAAGCTCTATGCCGGAGAATATGAGATAAACATAGATGACGGAAAAAAGATAGAACAGATAACTGTCGGAGAATCGCAGGAAGCTCAACTTGAATATCAGCCGGACTTATTTCCGGAAGAGGAAACAGATGAAGAGACAGTTGACAATGAAACTCAAAAAGGAAAAGAGAACGGCTGTACTTTGCTCGGTATATGATCAGAAGAATAATCTTCAAATCTATGGAAAAAACACTTAAAAAATAAAAACCGAAAAAGCGCACTGTTGAAAATAATCAAATAAATCAAAGTGTTAAAATAAAAAAGAAACAAATTTTTGACACATCAAAGGTGCTCCATATAATCTCGGAAGTTTTTTGGTAATGGTTTAAAAGAGGAGTATCTTAAACATGCCGACCATTAATCAGTTGATAAGAAAAGGTCGTAAAGACCAGAAGAACAAAAGCAAGTGCCCGGCGCTTGTTGCGTGTCCGCAGAGAAAAGGTGTTTGTGTACGTGTTTACACCACAACCCCGAAGAAGCCGAACTCAGCACTTAGAAAAGTTGCAAGGGTTCGTCTGACAAGCGGTTTTGAAGTTGCCTGCTACATTCCCGGTGAAGGCCACAATCTTCAGGAACACAGTGTTGTTCTTGTCAGAGGCGGCAGGGTAAAAGACCTCCCCGGTGTGCGTTATCACATCGTAAGAGGAACCCACGACACATCAGGTGTTGACGGCAGAAAACAGAGTCGTTCGAAATACGGCGCTAAGAGACCAAAGTAGTAAAGGGGGATTAAGCAATGCCTAGGAGAAAATGTGTTTCCAAAAGAGAAGTGAGTGCAGATCCTAAGTACGGAGATGTCCTTCTTCAGAAATTCATCAACAAGATCATGCTTAAGGGAAAAAAGAGCACGGCCGAAACGATCGTTTACAATGCGATAGAAACCGCTGCAAAAGGGAAAAAGGACAGCCCTGTTGATGTTTTTAAGATAGCTCTTGAGAACATCAGACCGCAGGTAATGGTCAAATCGACCAGGATCGGCGGTGCAACTTATCAGGTTCCGACAGAGATTTCCCTTGAGAACAGTCAGGCGATCGGTATGAAGTGGATGATCACTTTTTCGCGCAAAAGAAGCGAAAAGGGAATGGCACTCAAACTTGCCGGCGAGATCGATGAAGCTTTCAATAAAAGAGGAAATTCTTTTAAGAGGAAAGACGATACCCACAAAATGGCTGAAGCAAATAAAGCTTTCGCGCACTTCAAGTGGTAGGATTTTAAAAGGAGATTTTTGAGTTGAACACCGTGAAAAGTAACATAGCCCTGGAGGACATCCGCAATATAGGCATAATGGCCCATATTGATGCGGGTAAGACTACCACCACGGAAAGAATACTTTTCTATACCGGTGTGTCACGGAAAATGGGAGAAGTTCATGAAGGCACTGCCGTAATGGACTGGATGGAACAGGAGCAGGAACGCGGCATAACAATAACTTCGGCCGCCACGACATGTTACTGGAAGAACAAAAGGATAAACATAATAGACACTCCGGGACATGTTGATTTCACGATCGAAGTTGAAAGATCTCTCAGAGTCCTTGACGGAGCGATCGCCGTATTCTGTGCTGTAGGGGGAGTTGAGCCACAGTCTGAAACCGTATGGAGACAGGCCGACAGGTATAAAGTTCCGAGACTCGCATTTGTCAACAAAATGGATCGTGTCGGAGCGGACTTCTTCAATGTTATCAGAATGATGGAGCTCAAGCTCGGAGCAAGAGCGCTTGCACTTCAGATTCCGGTGGGCAAAGAGGATACATTCACGGGAATAATAGACCTCGTAGAAATGAACACCCGTTATTATGACAGCGATGTTCTGGGTTCGACCTACAGGGTTGAGAATGAAATACCTTCAGGTTATGAAGATGTGGTGAACGAACACAGAGAGAAACTTTTTGAAGCGCTTTCTGATTTTGATGAAGATATAATGACCCTTTTTCTTGAAAGTTCAGACAATATTGAACCGATAAAAATAAAGAATGCATTGAGAAAGGCGGTAATAAAAAACGCTGTTTTCCCGGTATTCTGCGGCAGTTCTTTTAAAAATAAAGGTGTTCAGCTTCTTCTTGACGCGGTGCTTGATTATCTTCCGTCTCCTCTGGATCTGCCTCCCATTAAAGTTGAAGGTCTTAAAAAAGATAAAGAAAAATTTGTTGCTCCGACGGATGATGTTCCCGGTGCGCTTCTTTTCAAAATAATGTCAGATCCTTTTGTCGGTGAACTCAGTTTTGTAAGGGTTTACTGCGGCGAGCTTAAGGTTGGTCAGCAGTACTATAATCCTCTTACAGAAAAAGTTGAGCGGATAGGGCGGCTTCTGAGAATGCATGCAAACAAAAGAGAAGATGTTGACACGATCCCTTCCGGTAATATCGGTGCCGTTGTCGGTCTAAAACATGCAACAACCGGATCTACACTCTGTTCAAAGCAGGATCCGTTCCTGTTCGAAAAGATAAAATTTCCTGAGCCGGTCATAAGCATTGCAATAGAACCCAAGACAAAAGCCGATGAAGACAAGCTCTCGTATTCATTGGAGAAACTTGCTAAAGAGGATCCGAGCTTCAGAGTGCGCACCGATGAAGAAACTGGACAGACTCTCATATCCGGAATGGGTGAGCTTCATCTTGAAGTTCTTGTTGAGAGAATGCGCAGGGAATTTAAAGTCGATGCAAACGTGGGAAGTCCGACCGTAAGTTATCGTGAAACTTTTTCAAAGCCGGTCAGAATGGAGCACAAACTCGTTAAGCAGACTGGCGGCAAAGGACAGTTTGCACATGTTATTATGGAGTTTGAACCACTTCCTGCCGGAAGCGGAGTTGTTTTTGAGAGTAACATAAAGGGAGGAGCTATTCCTTCTTTGTTTATAAATGCGGTTGAAAAAGGGATAAAGACTGCTGTTTACGGCGGAAGATACGGATATCCTGTGGTTGATGTAAAAGTAAAGCTTATGGATGGCTCTTTTCATGAAGTCGATTCATCTGAAATGGCTTTCAAGGCAGCAGCGGTAAGCTGTTTTAAAGATGCGGAAGAAAAATCAAATCCAAAAATACTTGAGCCGGTCATGAAGGTTGAGATAAGCGTTCCCGAACAGTACATGGGGGATGTCATCGGAAATCTTCAGTCAAAGAGAGCGGAGATAGAAGGATACGAAAACATGGCAGGCGGGATCAGAATGATAAATGTTTCGGTACCGCTTTCAGAAATGTTCGGATATATGACAAGCTTAAGGTCTCAGACCCAGGGCAGAGGAACTTTTGCAATGGAGTTTTCCCATTACAAGGAGATTCCTGAAAATATTAAGAAGCAGAAGTTTGGCATAACTTTTTAAAAGGAGAGTATGATGGCAAAAGCGAAGTTTGAAAGGGCGAAGCCCCATGTAAACATTGGTACTATCGGTCACATAGACCATGGTAAGACGACACTTACTGCGGCGATCACGAAGACGCTTGCAGCGAGAGGAGCGGCAAAGTTTGTAAGCTTTGACAATATTGACAAGGCACCTGAAGAGAGAGAGAGAGGGATCACCATAGCTACAGCGCATGTTGAATATGAGACGGAGAATCGTCATTATGCACATGTTGACTGTCCCGGACACGCGGACTATGTAAAGAACATGATCACCGGAGCTGCCCAGATGGACGGAGCGATACTTGTAGTCAGTGCTGCAGACGGTCCTATGCCTCAGACAAGAGAGCACATCCTTCTGAGCCGTCAGGTCGGTGTACCGTACATGGTTGTTTTTCTTAATAAAGTTGATGTAGTTGACGATCCCGAGCTTGTAGAGCTTGTAGAGATGGAGATCAGGGAACTTCTTTCAGTGTATGAATTTCCCGGAGACGATATCCCGATAGTTAAAGGAAGCGCATTGAAGGCGTTGAACACAGATGATGCGGAAGGACCTGATGCGCAGTGTATTCATGAGCTTATGGCGGCAGTTGACAGCTATGTTCCTGTTCCACAGCGTGACATAGACAAGGCGTTTCTTATGCCTATAGAGGATGTTTTCAGCATCAGCGGCAGAGGAACGGTTGTAACCGGCAGGATCGAAAGAGGAATAATCAAGGTTGGTGACAAGGTTCAGATAGTAGGTATTTCTCCCACGCAGGAAACGACAGTTACCGGCGTTGAGATGTTCAGAAAGCTTCTTGATGAAGGGAGAGCCGGAGACAATGTCGGCTGTCTTCTCAGAGGCACGAAGAAGGAAGATGTTGAAAGAGGTCAGGTCCTTGCGAAACCGGGCAGCATAACCCCTCATACCAAGTTCATGGGAGAATGCTATGTTCTGACTAAAGAGGAAGGCGGAAGACACACACCGTTCTTTACCGGATACCGTCCTCAGTTCTTTTTCAGAACTACCGATGTTACCGGAAACCTTGATCTTCCTGAAGGTATCAAGATGGTTATGCCCGGCGACAATGTAACTATCAATGTTAATCTGATAGTTCCGATAGCTATGGACGAAGGGCTCCGTTTCGCTATCAGGGAAGGCGGCAGAACTGTAGGTTCAGGCGTTGTGTCCAAGATAATTGAATAGAT
>Ga0116183_1003104_pt1 | contig 17153 bp, 15 predicted proteins | sample AD_UKC078_MetaG_FD_89753 | JGI IMG/M metagenome (GOLD analysis project Ga0116183, IMG submission 89753) | Active sludge microbial communities of municipal wastewater-treating anaerobic digesters from USA - AD_UKC078_MetaG | ecosystem: Engineered > Bioreactor > Anaerobic > Digestate | place: USA... | reverse complement strand
ACTCTACATTCCTACTGAAATTGGAACTGGCGGATTAACTTATGATATTCCTGAAGCTAATGGCTATATCTACTATCCGGTATTTACACCTCATGTAAATATGAGTGGTTGCGATTTAGCTAACGGTGATACCACATTAGTTCACGTTCACGCACGTCCAACAGCTTCTGCAGCTATTGATGCAGGTTCAGACGTTGTATGTAAGGGTGAGCCTGCTGATATCATAGTATCCTTCACAGGAACTGCTCCTTACACATACTATGTGCAAAATATGATGAACGGATCAGCTGTTGAATTTATTACTTATAACAATCCTGATACATTGACAGTATATCCGAACGAAACTACTATTTATCAAATCTATCAAATGTCGAATAATGTGTGCGACGTTGCTCCTAACGAAGCAGCAGTTTACGTAACTATTGTAGTATCTGATATTCAATTCACAGATCTGATATTTGAAACGGGTTGTGATACCACAGATATGAACGCAGTATTAACATTTGATGTAATTTCTGGTGGTTATCCAGCACAACAAACCTATACAGTTTATACCGCTAACGGAACCTTTGTTCAAACTGGCGCAATCATTAATAATTCACTTACTATAGATATGACAGGCTATGCAGCAGGTGACTATGACTTTATAGTTGACATTGATAGCTGTACATATCCGACAACCGTACGTGTACAAATGGGTAGTGCTATTGTAGAACAAAGATGGGACGACGTTCTCGTTTGCAACAACAATCCTGCTAATAATGGTGGATACAACTTCGTATCATATCAATGGTACAAGAATGGAGCCCCGATAGCAGGTGCTACAGGACAATATTATAATGAAATTGGAGGATTGAACGGAGAATATTACCTCTGGATCAAAGATGACAATGGAAATGAATACTGGACCTGTCCGCAAATGTTTAGAACTGATGTCGCAATTAGTGTGTATCCTAATCCGGCTAACGTAGACCAAGAAATTACTATCGAACTTCCGTTTACACCTGAACAATTAGAAGGTGCAGTACTTGACATCTACGATGCTAAAGGTGCATTAGTACAACATGTTGAAAATTTACAACCAATTACAAAAGTATCCGGCTTCAAAGCTCAAGGTGCTTACTTTGGACGTATCTTAACAGGTACTAATGAAATCAAGACTGTTAAATTCATTATTGTAAAATAATATTAATCCCCTAAATTAGCGGTTTCTCAAACAGAGAAGCCGCTGATAAAAGGGAATACGAAAAGAGTTAATAACAAAAAAAATATAAATATTATGAAAAAGCAAATAATTATAATCAGTCTTATTTTAGCGATTTTTAGCGGTTATGCGCAAGAAACGACACCTGCTGAGCCGGTAAAAGAAAAAAAAGTAAAAGATTACTGTCCTCATAGAGTTAATTTACATGCCGGAGCAGCATTCACTAACAATATATATGGTAAATCTCCCGAGGTACGAAAAATTTATTCAATGGGGTACCTATTTGATATAGGTTATACTTACTTTTTTAATAAAACAGTAGGTTTAGGTATTGGAATTGGAGTTGAAGATCTAAGTGCTAAACTAAAATCTAATATTCATGGTACAGTGCCAAATTTAACCTATCCACAGCAAGAAGGTAAAACGTATGATCTATTATATTCGACAAACGAACTAATAGAGAAACAACACATTTTTGCCATTTATGTTCCGTTAACTGTCCAATTTGAACATAAGTTCAAAGAAGGGAAAAATGGCATCTATGCAGGTGTGGGCGTACAGGGATTCTTCCCGCTTATTGCCTCATCTAAGATGCAAAAAGGTGAACTTATCACAAGAGGATATGAAGAAGAACTAAATGTACTTTACCAAAACGATATGCCCCAACATGGTCTGGGAACTTATAATTTTAAAGGTGCCCACAAGATTTTTAATATAACAAAAGAAGATTTAAGAGCTTCTGTTGATGTTGTTGCTGATTTTGGCGGTATTTTTGAAATCAATAATAAAGTTGACTTTTATGTTGGACTTTTTGGTTCCTATAGTTTTCTAGATATTCTTCCCAAAGGTGAATTCCACCATCCATATGCTGATGTTGCACCTACTGAACAACATGTAAAATATAACGGACTACTTGGTTCAAGCTATCTGGAGCTTTACAATGAAAAGTATGAAACAAATTTAAAAACAGCTTTCAATGTATTTCAAATAGGTGTTAAAGTGGGTATCCACATTAAACCTTGTTATAAGGTGAACCAATCTTTACGTAATCAATTCTACGAAGAAATGATTAAAAGAGCAAATGATCCTATTACTGATAGACACCAGAAATCTTCTGGAGATGAAGGAACTAGAACTATTACCAATACTGAAATAATTTATATTATTCCACAATATACTTTACCTGGTGAAGAACCAAAACCAATGTTACAAGGTACTCCATTGGTTGCAAAACAATCTAATAAAGAGAATGCAAATATTCGTGAATTGGTTGAAGTATTATCAGTAACTCGTATTCTTTTTGACGTAGATAAAGATGATCCTAAGATGGCACAAAGAGACGAAGAGAATATTAATAAAGTTGCTGAAATCTTGAAGAGAGATCCTTCTTTAATCCTAATCGTTGAAGGTTATACAGATCCAACAGGATCAAGAGAACATAATATGGCACTTGGTAAACGTAGAGCTGAGAATACACGCAACTATTTTATCAGTAAAGGTGTTCCTGAAGACCAAATTGAAACTTATTCTTATACCGCTGATGAACCTGAAGCTATTCAAAATATACAATCAACATCTTATGCTCAAAAGAGAGCAGCGATATTTAGAATTAAGAGAAAATAATAATCTTTAAACATAACGAAGGAGGGTATCAGAAAAAATATCCTCCTTTTTTTTTGTTTTTTCTTCCTATTTATCCTCAATTTAATTATATTTGCATAATCTATTAAATAACCAAATTAAATACGTGTAATATGAAAAAATTCAACCCAGCTCTTGCAATTCAAGATATAGACAGTTTAGGAGAATTTAAAGGAGTTAACCCCGATATTACCGATTCAGCAACCTTTACTTTCTCAAAAGCACAAACAATGACAGACACCTTTCAAGGTAAAACAGAAGGGTGTTATTTGTATTCACGCCATTGGAATCCAAGTAATAAGTCCTTGGCTACTATGTTAGCAGCTATGGAAGATACCGAAGCCGCTTGGGTTACAGGCTCAGGTATGGGGGCAATTACAGCAACTATTTTACAATTGTGTAACTCAGGCGACCATATAGTCTCAAGTATGACCATCTACGGAGGAGCTTTTGCCTTTTTAAACAATTATCTTAAGAAATTTAATATTGAGACTACTTTTGTAAATATTACCGATATTGACGCTGTGAAAAAGGCAATGCGTCCTAACACGAAACTCATTTATACGGAAACTTTAACCAATCCGTTACTCCAAGTTTCAAATCTTCCCGAATTATCAAAAATTGCCCATCAATACGCAGCAAAATTAGTTTGCGACAATACATTTACCCCTATGATTGTTACTCCCGTACATCACGGTGCGGACATAGTCGTTTATAGCTTAACAAAGTTCGTAAATGGGAAAAATGACTGCGTAGGCGGAGCAATTTGTGCTGATTTAGATTTCATTAATTCACTTGCCGATGTTAATTCCGGAACGGCAATGTTGTTAGGTCCTGTGTTAGCACCCCAGCTTGCCGCGTCAATCCAGAAAAATTTACATACACTCCATATACGAATGTTGCAACATAGTAAAAATGCCCTCTATCTCTCTAAAGAGTTCAAAAAAATGGGTATAAATTGTGTCTATCCCGGATTGCCCGATTGTAAAGGTCATGAAACCTTTAAATCTATCATGAACCAAGAGTATGGCTTTGGAGGTATCCTGACAATAGATTTGAAAACAGCCGAAAAAGCAAATAAAGTTATGGAAAAAATGCAGGATAGCGGAGTAGGCTATCTTGCCGTAAGTTTGGGCTACTTTAAAACTCTTTTTAGTAACTCAGGCAGGTCAACTTCTTCAGAAGTACCCGAAGATGTGCAAAAGGAAATGGGTATGTCAGAAGGCTTAATTCGCTTTTCAGTCGGGCTTGATATGGATATAGAAGATACTTTTACTCGAATAAAAAATGTTTTATCGCTGTATGCTTAATAAGTTCGCATTAGGAATTATTAAAGTCCTTGATTTATAGTAAGATAATTTGTTTTTTTTTGTAAATATTTTTAATTATTATTCACTTTGTAAAGTGAAACTTGCAAATAATCACAATCATGAAACAGAAAATAGTTATATTCCTGCTCTTTTTTTTGGCATCATTTTTCGGTTTTTCTCAAAAAAAATCTGATACTACCAGCTTGTATTTGGAATTTCCACTATTTGATTACCCTTACCAAAGCTATGCTACCAAAACGAGAGGCAATTTTTTCATCGCCTATGCTAATCCAAGTATGAATCAATCGCTGGCAATATCTAATGATTTATATAGTACAGTCCATTGGGGAATCGATAAAATTATTAAGGTCAAAAATGAATTTCTTGACATTTTTCTCAAAAATCTGACAGCTGCCGGCTTCGATTTATTAACATTTTATACTCCCTTAGGAGTAGGTTGGTTGCACGAAGAGTATCATCGAGCTGTGCTGACCAGACACAAAATGAATAGTTATAATGATATGAACAATTTCCCTTTCGGAAAAACGTTGGTTTACGTTAGAAAGGTCAAAGATGAAGATTTAATCAATTTGTCGGATAATCACAAGCAAGATTTTAGACGACTTATGATTGCCGGCAATGAAGGGCAATTTCATCAAATTCAAACGTTACAAAAATACAATTTCTATCTCAATCAGGATTTACCTCATGTTGCCTTATATTGGATGAGCACCATGATTAATATCGGTTATCTCAATCAATCGGGTAGCGATGCTTTTGACAAAATTATTGATAAATCCAATGAAAAAGATGGGGCAGATATAAGTAAGCGAGATTTTACAGGTGCAGACTTTACCGCTTGGGCAGATGCTTTATTTTTTCCGGATAAACCATACGAAGATAGAGGAATACATCCGTCAGGTGTGGGCATAAATCGATACATAAAACCATCACAACTTTCAACCGAAGCAAGAAGTTACCTAAAAAAACAAGGTCGTCTACATTGGTTAAATATACTTTCCCCACATTTGTTCGGGTTCTCAAAGATAAAGTTGAACTCTACCGAAAAGGGTGATTACTACGGTAATTTTGCAGTAAGGCATCTCTTAACACCCTTTGGTAACGATATCTCTCTCGATGTTTTCCTCCAAACCCCGAAAAATAATTTCTTCTTTGCACTTCATAACTATAATAATCTAAAATTACCATTTTTTGGACTTGAATTTGCGATTATAGATCAGAATTTTTTTAATGACAATTTTTTTCTTACCGGTAGGTGTATGGCTTGGGTACAACCCCACGAGCTATCGTTTTTTACCAAAAAAGCAACTTTTGGAGCTATGTTTGGCATTAAGGGGTCGTACGCATTCGGATATTGGGCTCCCTATATTGCGGTTGAGGGAAAAACAGATGGTTGGGTCATGGGCAATCCGTTTTTAGATAAAAATTTAAGTTTAAATGTTGGGTTGGAGATAAGAGTGCCGTAAGAAAGTCTATTTTTACCGTTGCAGCATCCCAATAATAAAGTAGATAATTTTAATATTTATTGGGGCACGCCCCAATAAAAAATAACATATAAAAAACAAAAAACGAAAAATAAAAAATGCTTGTTAATTGAATAAACTGCTGTGTTATTTCTAAAAAACTTCCAAAATTTTATTTTTTTAAAGAAAATTAAAATGGAGAAATTATATTCTCATTTTGTAAAATTTGAAAAAAATACTAAGTAACCCTAAGAAACTGCATATTTTACATTGTAAAGTAGTTTTCTTCAATTAAATCATTTATTTTTGTAAATAGTTTAAATTTTATTGTTTTCTATGTCTAATTTGTAGTTTTTGTTGTTAAATGTACATTTAATCACTTTTAATTATTTTAAGCTATTTCATAGTCGTTTATTGTTATAAAATTATTAAATTTGGAATCTGGATATTAGTAATATTTAAAGAAAAATAAAAAATGGAGACTTTAACTTGTTCACTTCTCATTCAATCGGCTGATATTGAGACGAAAATTTTGGATTGTGCTGAAAATTTTTCATCAATTCAAATAGCAGAGATTTTTAAAAACCCTTTTGATGCCTTTGAAAAATTAAATAAAACATGTTCGGATATTTTATTTGTAGATATTGATTTTCTTCATTTTAATCCTGTAGAATTTTTTAAAATGATAAACAGACCGACTTTTATCATCGGATTAACGGAGAATAGAGAAAAAGTATTAGATCTCCTTGATGACGGCTTCTTCGATTTGCTTTTTAATCCCTTTACACTTGAAGATTTTTGTAAAAAAATCGGCAAAGTTATTCGTATTGTCCAAGATATTAAAGCGAATAGATTTAAAGTTAATGCTGTGTCTGATAACGATTTACAGTATAGTATAAAACAACCTTTACCCCTTCAAAAAGAGTTTATGTTTCTTAAATATCGGAGGGTATCTACAAAAATTAGATTTGATGACATTATCTACATTCAAAATGTCGGTAATGTTTTAAAGGTTTTTAACGAAAATGGAGCATTTTTTTATCACGGATCAACTTTATGCAAGATGCTCCGAAGTCTTCCAAGTAATAGATTTATTAGATTAAATAAGTCAATAATAGTCAATTTTGCGAAAATTGATAAAATGGAACGGCATCTTATCTACGTTAAAAACCAGTCATTTAAACTTTCACGAACATATTCGTATCAGCTTATGGACGTCTTAAACAAGAATGACTAATTAGATATCTCAAAATGTCGCTGCTCATCATTGATAAGCTCAAATGTCAGAATCCGAATTTTGAGTTCATTTTCGTAATTCAGTTATAAGTTGAACTGACATGGTAGGTTAGAGTTTTGATTTACAAAAATAGGAGAAATTTTATAAAACTTCCCCTATTTTGGAGGTCTCTTCCGGATTCGAACCGGAGTAGACGGTTTTGCAGACCGGTGCCTAGCCACTCGGCCAAGAGACCATTTTTAAATTTCTTTGCAAAAATATAAAAATAATCTACATGGTCAACTTTTTAAAGCCCTTTTCTATATAATTTTGAATTATGCTGCACAATAGTGCAAAAATGAGACCATTTTTCGAGCGTTCAATTGAAATTTCCGCTGAGTTTTAAGTAACGAAGTCAGAAAATAGAGTTACTATTTTATTAAAGCTAATCCTTCTCTTGCCGATTTATCGTTTGGGGAGATAATTAAGACGGTATTAAACAAAATTTTGGCTTCACTTTTCTTATTTAAAAAATACTTTGTCCAGCCTGCCATAAGGTTAGAATAGTAGTCGAAAGGATATAAGCTAACTACTAAGTCGAAGTGTTTTTCCGCGAGGGCAAAGTTTTTTCGATAGTAATAGATATTGCCTAGTGCGTAGTTTACTTTTGTGTTCGTTGGGTCGATGGCAAGGATTTTCTTGTAGGTAGTTTCCAGCAAATCGTTTTTTTTCTGTGCTTCGAGTGGATTGCACAAGCCGAGCAGTGCCTCAACCGCTTTAGGACGTAACTTTATGGCTTGTTCGTAGTAGCGAATGCTTTCATCGTAATTTTTTTCCAAATAGTAGAGCCAACCTAATCGAAGGGATTTATGATAATCGAACCCATTTAAGCCGACTATCTCATTAATAGCACCTTTATAGTCGCCGACCGCTTCTTTGGTGTAGCTGGTTTCAAAAACTTTAGAAGGAGTAATCTGTGCCGAAGCTGAAACTCCAAACATGACCAAAAAAATCATTATTACTCTTTTTTTCTTTAAAAATTCCATTTTAATCCAAGATTTATTAAGTGGTTATTATATTTATACATTAATAGTTCCGTGTAATAATTGGTTAACGCCCAACCTTCTCGTTGCGTCCACGAGTAGGTAGCGGAAAGCGTTATTTTTTTGAAATAGTAAGATAAACTCAAACTCGAAATAAACTTAATCGGGTCATAGGTATCATACACGACAAAAGAACGTTCCGTTATGTAATTTAGGTGATTCCCCACACTTACCATTCCGTCCAACCACATTTTCCCAAATAATCTTACACCGATTTTTTGAGAAAAAACGGTGTTTCTTGGTCTGTTTTTATTATTATCTAAAATCAGTGTAGCGGAGGTGCTTCCGTAAAAATTCAAGTTCCCTAACGGGAAATAAGTGAGTTGTATTGTGGAGTGAAATTGATTAGAGAAAGCAAAATCGGAATAGGCGAATGAGATTTCGGGCATCAGGTAAGTGAATCTTTTACTCAAAAAAACTAAAGCGGAAAAGTTGTAATCTGTTGATTTAGAAGAAGGTATTCTCCATTTTTTCCCGTAGACGGCTGCATTTCCCGATGTTTGAGCTGTTGACTTATGGTTTTTCTCAATAGCATAAAATCCGCCGACAAAGCCGATGGAAAAGTTGTGGTTTAAATAAATTTCCGTGCCGAGATTAAATTGATGTTGCGACAGGAAATTGTTCTGTTTTAGGTTGTTTTGAGCGAAACGCTCAAACTTAGAAGTAAACAAGTTATAACCTACATTTAATTTCACTCGGCTGGAAAGATTAAATCCGACAGTTACACCTCCCAATATCATGTCCTGATATTGGTTTATGGTGTCAAGATTGGCTATTTTATTGCGTAGTTTTTCGTTGTTATCGCTAAAGGTATAGCCACTGGAAATATGGACAAAATTGACAAGTGGCAATCTATAACCGAGCAGTTTCTGACTGCTTTTAGGCAATGTTTTTGCGAGTAGTTCAGTTTTTATATTTTGACCGCTAAGTAGATAAGCCAAGTATAGACTTCCTTTTAGAAAGAGGTCGTCAGGCATATATTTAAGGGTTTTTTCGTAATATTTTGCCGCTTTTGCATAGTTTTTCAATTCATAATAGGCTATTGCTTTGCGGTAATATAAATAGGGGAAAGTAATTCCCGATTGTTCTGCTTGTTTTGCGGTTTTAATCAGTGCTTTGAAATCTTGATTTTGATACTGAACGAAAGTGAGACTATCATAGTAGATTATTTGCTTATTTTTGTCTAATTCACTCATAGCGAGCGAATCTTGTTGCCCTTTGGCTGTCCAAAAAAGAGAGAGTAATATTAAGGTAAAAACTATTCTATGCATAAACTCTGATTCTTCGATTTAATTTCGATTTTTGACTCTGATATGGCTACGTTGTACTCTGTAATCGGCTCTTTTTTCCAAAAAGACTTAACTTTAACTTGATTGAGAAACTCAACATTTTCTGGGTAAAACAGATTGTCCGCATGGTGCAGTTTAGATGTGAAATTCACCTGACAGAACAGTACGATAGGAGCAAGAAAATCTTGTATCCATTTGATAGAGAGAGGTAATTCCTTTGATAGAGGAATAATATCTTTAACTTCAATGCTTTTCTCTCCGGCAAGTAGAAGTCGGAAACAACTACGATAAAAGGTGTAGAGTGCCGAATTTTTCTCTCCTTCAAAGTCGGTAAAATAGAACATTGTACCGTCATTAACAAAATATGCTGTTGATTTTGTTTTTTCGCAGAAAATATAGGTTTGGTTATACGCATTGGTTGCTACTTTCCAGCTTGTTTTTTCTCCGTTATAGTTGACATTCAGCTCTTTGCCGGGCTTGAAATGGAATGCATCGTAAATTAAATCCAAACTATTTACATTGTAAATAGTAGCATTTTCGGGCGGAACTTCACCAATTCGTAAAATCGGCTTTTCGTCCGTTTTTTCAAAGTAGTAACCGAAGGGGTAGGGGTGTGTTTTTGCTCCAATTTCAGGAGTCAGCTGGACTTGAAAATGGAGATGTGGCTCGGGCGAGCGACCCGAGTTCCCGCATGAGGCAAGCACCGTTCCCTTAGTTACATAGTCGCCCACCTGCACTTTAAAACTATCTTGCTTTAAATGACTGATTTGTGTGTAAAGTCCGTTTAAGTGGTTGAGGATAATGGTATTGCCCCAATTTTTATTGGTATTTACATCCTTAATCTCATTATCTTTTGTAATATTGCTGATTTGATACACGTAGCCGTCAGCCGGAGCTAAGACAGGCTTATTATAACAGTAATAATCCTCTTTTTTTGTTCCGGGGAATGCGTAAGTTTTATTCTTCTCATCGGTAATTGCAAAATCAAGAGCCTTTCCCCATTCGTCTAAATGGGTAATTTCTCCATTATATCCTTGACTGACAGTCCATTCGCCCAAAAAAGGGAGTTTCATTTTAAATGGCAAGTCGTTTTTAAAACGTTGTAAGAAGTTTGTGCTTTTATAGACCGTTTTTTCAGGATTATAATACTGTATCGCAGGAAAGACAAAGAATTTATTGAATGTACGGTGGATAAATATATAGATTAGCAGTATGGACAATATGCTGAAAGATAGGGTGTATGACGATAAACCGGTTCCGGCAATAATTCTTTCAAAGCTGGCGTACAGAAGGAAAAGTACGGGTGTAAGTCCTGCTACAAGCAGATAGCTGTGAATGTTGGGGATAATGAAAAAACTACCCATTGCAATTCCCCAGAAAATAAAGTTGGTTCCCGCCAAATTGGCAGTTAGTAGTTGCAAATCAAATCCCACGATTTTACTGATTATAAAAGCACAGAAAAATCCGAGGAATGCCACGGTCGATTTTATGCGGGAATGGATAAGCAATGCGACGCAAATCACCACTCCCACCAAAATACTATCCGTGAAAAAGAGGGACGCCAACGTTTTAAAATAGAGAGAAATGAGTTTGGGAAGCTGAATGTAATCTAGTGAATGCACCAAATCATACCATGGAACACTCATTTGCTTGGCTAACAGAATGGTAAATCGGTCAAACTGAGTAATTAGTTCAATATTAGCAAAACTCTTGAAGGAGAGGTCAATAATAAAACTTGTAATTACAAAAGGCAGCGTAAGTACGGGCAGGCTTTTTTTGGAAAGTATCGTTTCGAGCAAAACGGTCAGCAAAAATGAGAGTACAATACCAAAAAGGTAAAAGAGTATAAATGAAGAGTTAAAATAAAACTTATGCATCAGGCTCATTCCCATAAAAACAGCGTTGAAACCATAGATGCCGGTAGCAATTTTCTCTTTCGAAAAGCCGAGTAAATGCGATAGTAAATTGGTGATAATCACAGCCACCAATCCCCCTAATCCGATTCGCAAATCTAACAAGCTCAATATGAGTATCGTTACTGCAAGCCAAGTCTGCAAAGAAAAGAAAATCTGTCCGTAGCTATTGTAGGTTGCTTTCAGGTGCAACGTAGCGATGGACTTGAGTGAGCTTTTATTTTGCATTATATTGTATGAGCGGGAGTTATGATATAAATTATTTTAGGTGTTCCGGCACAATTTCATAATTCACAATGGAATCAATAGTTTCTTGTTTGCGGACAAGATGCACTTTCCCTTTCGTGTCAATCATTACCACATTAGGTCTTAGCGTGATAAATTGCATCCATTGGGTCATATTGTATGCTCCTACGTCGTGAATAACGATGCGGTCGCCTTTTTTCAGAATTGGCAAGGTTATGCTTTCACGCAGGGAGTCAATATTCATACACAATGGACCGTAAAGTACGGTATCCTCAGCATGTTGTGAGAAATCTTGAGCTGGCGAAACGCGATGATTGTACCAAAAAGATGTGAACATGATATTTACGCCGGTATCAACTATTGTAGCTCTGCGACCGTCTGCAAGGCGTTTTGTCGCCAAAACCGTTCCCAACAGATAACCGGCTTCGTCAATGAGTGCACGTCCTGTTTCCAAAATCAGGAGGGGCAGTGTGTCGGGGCGGAAACCGGATTGCAGAATGGTGCTTGTAATTGCTTCGGCGTAGTCGTCAAAAGTGGGGATAATATCAGCTCCTTGTAAATAAGAGCCTTTAAGCGTATTCACGGAGCAAAATCCACCTCCCATATCTATATATTTTATATTTTCTCCGGTTGTGTTGGAGTAAGATAAAGCAAGCTCACACATTTTCTGAGCCGCTACTGCATAAGCGTTTGCCGTAAGCATATAGGTGCCGATATGGCAATGAAGTCCTTCAAATTGCAGTTTTTCTTGTGCAATAATTCTCATAATCGCATTCCACGCTTGTCCGTTTTCGTAGTTAAAGCCAAACCTATCCCATTGCGGATATATACCGGTATCCATATTGACACGAATAGCAACGCGAGCTTTAGTCTCTTCCATATCTTCTAAAATATCAATCAGCATATATAGCTCATCAAAATGGTCGATATGAATCAGCGAGCGGTTTTTAATAGCCAAAATCAAATCTTCTTTGGATTTATCAGGTCCGTTGAAAATAATCAGATTACCGGGAACGCCGTTGCGGAGTGCTTTTTGGTACTCAAAACCGGAAACAACTTCTGCCCAGCTGCCTTCTTGATGGAAAACTTGACAAACCGCATCTAAGTAGTTCGTTTTATAGCTCCATGCGAATTGCACTTTTGGATAACGCATTTTAAAAGCTTTCACGGCTTTTTGATAATTTTGTCGGATGGTCTTTTCGCTGATAACAAATAGAGGCGAGCCATATTGGTCCATTAAATCGGCAACCGCCACATTGTCAATATATTTTACAGGTATATATTCTGTCCGACTGCCGAATTTGTTCATCATTCCGGCGTTTAATTTTTTAATTATTGGACTTTCGTAATTTGGTTTCATATTGCTATTTTTGAGTTTTTAGTTTTATCTTTCCCCCATTGTGGAGATTTGTTGAAATTCCGATATATCTACGATTAGGTCGTAAGAGTAGCGGATGAACATTTTACCGCTTTGATAGTTTGTGAAAGGTTTAACTTCTTCGCCGAGTGCCATTTTGACAAGTGCTTCGGGGTGATTTTGTCCGCAACCGTTGGCAAGATAGACCCAAGCGGGGAAACGGGGGTTCATTTCGAGTAGGTAATATTCATCATCTTTAGTTTTGATAAACTCCAATTCGCAACCGCCACGCCATTTGCTGTTTTCTATCACCCTTTTGGAAATATCCAATAGTTCGTCATCTTCCAACGAAATACCAGACCATGCTTTACCTTTGTCCGTGATGTACAATTTGCGCATTGCAACAGCACCTATGCACGTCCCTTTTCCATCGCCAATAGCCGTTACGTTGACTTCCGTGCCGGTTACAAACTCTTGAACAATAACGGGATATCCCCATTTTGCTATTATTTTGTAAAAATAGTTACTTGCTTGCTCGTAAGTCAGAGCAATGTAAGCATCGTAATAGCGTCCCTTAATGACCATCGGATAATGTAAGCTCTCTTCCAATTTTCTGATTTCCGTTACCTGATTAATCATGTGACTTTCAGGAACTTTTACGCCATATTTTTCGCCAAACTTACCTAATTCAGACTTCTGACGCTCATCAAAAATAGCTTGTGACGGCAGAAAAGTAGCAATATTCAACTCATTTTTGAGGTCATCTTGAATTTTGATAAAATTGTGTAGCTCTGCGTCAAAATTGGGGATTAGTACGTCAATTTTCTCCTGACTTGCGATATATCTTAATCTCTCTTTGAGTACGGCAGAACCGGCGGTCGGCAGAGGTAATTGGTACACTTTATCCACTAAGTCTTGCATATAAATTCCGGGTTCGAGCGTTTCGTACGATAAACCCACAATGCGAATATCTAAAGTTTCGCTCTCTTTTAGTCCGCGAATAACGGGAATTCCAGGTCCCGGACTGTCAATATTGTTTAGTCCGGTCGCTGCTACGGTAATTTTTCGTTTATTCATTGGTAGTCAATTGATAGTTTTGCAGCATGGATAAAAAATCGTTCAAATCTTTCTCGGCTGTGTGGGCGTCTAACTCATATTCATCCATCAAATTTTGAAGAATAGTCGCTTCACTTTCCTCCTCTTTTAACTTTTGAAGAATGAAAACACCCGTTTCATTGACACTGAAACTATCTCCGGTCAATGGATTGAAGATAAAGCCGTTTTCACTAATTGCTATGTTTTTTCGGACTTTCATTTTAATTTTGTCTATATTAAAATTTTGTAACTTTTATAATTAACTATTAGAACGAATTTTCTATCCTTTTATTTTTTGTTTTTATTTTCTCGGTGGTCGCAGATGCCGTTATTGTTTTTATCTACGAAATTTGGTCCTCGTTTTTGTCCTTGAGCTTTTTTGCCGAGTTGTTTTCCTTTTCCTTGACGATTTCCATTTTGGTAGTTGTCGCAAATACCGTCGTTATTCTTGTCCACGAAAAATTTTCCTTTGCCGTCTCGTCCCTTACCATCTCCCTTGCGAGTTCCTTTTTCAAAGTTGTCGCATTTCCCGTTGTTATCTTTGTCAACGAAATTAGGACCTTTTCGTTTTTGAACATTCTTTTCTGTTTGAACATTCTTTACGGGCTGAGCTTTTTTCTCTGTCTGAATTTTCGTTTCAGGTTGAGCTTTGTCAGCAGCTTTTATGGATTGATTCTCTTGACCGAAAGCTACCATGGTCATCATTGCCAAGGCAATGGTAAAAATTGTTGTTTTCATAATTTGTTTCTCCTTTTTTTGGTTTAAATAATTGATTATTCTGTTTTAATTTTAAAATTCCTCTTGAAAGCATTGCTCTTGCCTGCCTCCTCTATGCCTATGACCATTTTTGCAGTTTTTTTGATAGAAGAGAGGTTCAAAAGCATTTTTTATTTTTTCAATTTGCTCTTTTTTGGCAATCTCTTTTAATTTTAAGTAAAATTTATTGGTTTCATCTTTCAGCTCTGCGTGTAATTCTCCGAATCTCATGTTTAGTTGTTGTAGTTTTGTCGTATCGACATTTTGTTTATTTAACTCCTCGAAAATCAACTCTTTAATGCTATCCATTTGCCAAATTATTTGATTGGATTTCGGCTTAAATTGTCGGTTTATTTGCCTGAATTGTTCCATTTGTTCATTGTCGAATCCCACCTCTTGCATAAAGAATCTTCCGTTCAGCGGATTTTGTCCTTTTCCTGTAATAATCACGGTTTCAGTAGCTTGTTTGTCTTTATATCTGTGATGAAAGATAGAAATGATTGTTGTCAGGTTTAGTATCGCTAATAAGACGATAGTCCAAACTAATATTTTTGTTTTATTCTTCATAATCGGTTAATGTATAAAGGTTAAGGTTTTCAAGATGTACATCGTTAATATTGATGGGTATATATTTTTTCTCCCCTTTTACCATACTTCCCAATCCAAGACCCATTGCAATTACCAAAGCAAAGCTGGCGGCGACTGCCAATTTTTTCCATATCGGAGCAACTGTTTCAAAAACTACGGATTCATTCTTTTCTTCCAACTTCGCTAATACGCGTGTGGCAAGATATGGGTTGACTTTCACCTCTTTCTCTTTTCGAATAAAATCCTCTATCTGTTTATCAAGTTTCATGCGTTTATATTTTTTCGCTTTTGTTTTATATTGTTAGACAATAAATTTTTCAATTTCCTACGATGTGTGCCAATTTTTTTTGCAAACTTTTTTTCGCACGCACCAAAAGTTGTTCCACTGCTCCTTCAGAAGTTTGCATGATTTCAGCAATTTCGCGTTGAGGTAAATCCTCATACTTGCTTAATATAAAGGCTTTACGTTGTTTTTCCGGTAATTCGTCAATAGCTTTTTGTATGTTTTTTTCTATTTCCGTTGTTTCAAGTTTTTGTTGGGCATCTCTCTCCTCGTTGCTTTTATTAAGCAAGCTCATCAGACTATTGCTTGCGTCAGTAAGTAAATTACGCCTTCTATTTTTATTGACATAGTTCATAGCGGTATTTAGCGTAATGCGGTATAGCCACGTAGAGAACAGCGATTTTTCTTTAAATGAACGCAAGGCACGATACACCCGTATAAAAACTTCTTGTGTAATATCTTCCGCATCTTCTCGTGAATGAACAAAACCGATAGCCACGTGAAACACTTGCTGTTGGTATTTTTCCATCAGTAGTCGAAAAGCCTCCTTATCACCTGAAAGAATCCTTTCTATTAATTGTTTTTCGGGCATCGTTAAATTAGGGTTTATATTTAGTGTGAAGGTGTGGTTTATAGATTATAAACAATTTTAATACTGAAAAGTTGCCACATTATCTTGCGAAACAAAAAAAATATTAATTAAAAACAATATTGAGCTTAACTAACTTATAATTCCTTTTTTTTAATTTAGACGTGTCTCCTTTATTGACCCTTGATTGGCGGCAACACACTCCTGAGAAAAATAATGATTAAAATTTCATTTTTAGCGATAAGAAAAGCGTATATTTATATGTAATTTTTTTTATTTTTGTAATTCTATTTTTTGGGGAGGAAGGTTGATGACTTACATTAAAAAGGATATGTGAAGAATGAAGAGAAAAATAGAAAAGCAAAACCGCTGTCTTTATAAATTACCACCTATTATTAAGACAGATAGAAACCCAGAAGGGGAGGATTTTTTCCCATATTTAAAATTTGATTTTATGAAGAGACTCCTGTTTTTTAAAAGGAAACTGATTGATTTTTATTTATTAAAAAAAAAGCGTAGAGAAAATAAAAAGCGGAGAAAGAAGTTTAACCAAGTTAAGGTCGCTATCCTTGTAGAATTAAATCTTAACTAATACACTACTTACATCTAAATACTTTTAAATATGCTTACACTATTTTTGATTTTAAGTTTCCGTTACTTACATAACATTGTAAAAGTTAATGACCATTACATATTTTTACTTTATAATCGGAAAGTAGACCGAGATTGTGTGAAGGTTGATAAAGACCTTATCCCTGTTGTTAAGCGACTGCCAAAGACTCGATTCTATTATTGGCTTTATCATGTTTATATGCATTTTATGGTAAAAAGTAAAAAGAATGTTTTTGTGTCAGGTGAGATACTTCCCCTCTCTGACATGAAACGTTATAGAAGTTTTATCGAAGATTACTTTACGAAAAAGAATGTCGTATTCTATAAATGTTTTAAGATATTTGCTTTCTTTATCACTGACGAGCCACCTATCGACCTGAAACCTTTTGAAAAAATTCATCATATTAAACAGACCTTAGCTAAAACAGGCAATATTGTTGACAGTGATGATATTACTTACTTTGAGT
>Ga0116183_1003099_pt1 | contig 17166 bp, 16 predicted proteins | sample AD_UKC078_MetaG_FD_89753 | JGI IMG/M metagenome (GOLD analysis project Ga0116183, IMG submission 89753) | Active sludge microbial communities of municipal wastewater-treating anaerobic digesters from USA - AD_UKC078_MetaG | ecosystem: Engineered > Bioreactor > Anaerobic > Digestate | place: USA... | reverse complement strand
TAGACGTTGTCCTCCAGCAGTGCGTAGGACTTCTCCGAGATCACCGGGGCCAGGATGATGTCGCGCGGGTCGGTCACGGTAGCCATCAGGCGGACACCTCCTCATTGCTCGTGTCGGCGCTCATATCAGCCGCCTTGCTGTTGTGCTTGATGTAGGCGTCCAGCGCCTCGACGCTGAACACCACGTCGTCGGCGTTGAGCACGTCGTAGGTGTTGAGCTGGTCTGGCGAGATGACATGCACACCAGGCAGATTGCGCACGCTCTTGGCGCCCACCTCGTCGTTGCGGCCGATCACCACGAGCAGCTTGCGCCGATCGGTGAGCGTACCCAGGAACGCCTTGGCGCTCTTGGTCGACGGGGTCTGGCCGGCCAGCAGTTCGGTGATCGCGTGGATCCGCTCATTGCGGGCCCGGTCGCTCAGCGCGCTGCGCAACGCCGCCGCGATCATCTTCTTCGGGGTGCGCTGGCTGTAGTCGCGCGGCTGCGGGCCGTGCACGGTACCGCCGCCCTTGAACTGCGGCGCACGGGTCGAACCCTGACGGGCGCGGCCGGTGCCCTTCTGCCGATACGGCTTCTTGCCGCCGCCGGAGACCATCGCGCGGGTCTTGGTGGCATGGGTGCCCTGCCGCTTGGCGGCCAGCTGCGCGTTGACCACCTGGTGCATCAGCGCGATGTTCGGCTCGGCGTCGAAGAGTTCGGCCGGCAACTCGACGCTGCCGCTCTTCTTACCGTCCGGTGTGTGAACGTCAATCTTCAGAGTCACTTCTCACCTCGTTTGACCTCGCCACGTTTCACCGAGGTGCGAACCATCACCAAACCGCCGGTGCGACCGGGGATCGCACCCTTGATCAGCAGCACGCCGTTCTCGGCGTCGACCTTGTGGACCACCAAGTTCTGGGTGGTGACACGCTCGTGTCCCATCCGTCCCGACATCCGGGTGCCCTTGAAAACCCGTCCGGGGGTGGAGCAGCCGCCGATCGAACCGGGGCGGCGGTGCACGGCCTGCGCACCGTGCGCGGCGCCCTGCCCTCGGAAGCCGTGCCGCTTCATGGTGCCGGCGAAACCCTTGCCCTTGGAGGTGCCGGTCACGTCGACATAGTTGCCCGCCTCGAAGATCTCGGCGGTCAGTTCCTGGCCGACCTCGTACTCGCCGGCGGCGGCCTCGTCATCCAGGCGCAGCTCGGCAAGGTGCCGGCGCGGGTTGACCCCGGCGGCGGCGAACTGGCCGGTGACCGGCTTGGTGACCTTGCGCGGGCTGATCTCGCCGTAGGCAAGCTGGACGGCGCTGTAGCCGTCCTTGTCATTGGTCCGAATGCGGGTGACCACGTTCGGGCCGGCCTTCACGACCGTCACCGGAACGACGCGGTTGTTCTCATCGAAGACCTGGGTCATACCCAGCTTCGTGCCCAGGATTCCTTTGCGAGCCATAACTATTCGACCCCTACTGGATGTTCACGTCGACGCTGGCCGGCAGGTCGATGCGCATCAGCGCGTCGACCGTCTTCGGCGTCGGGTCGAGGATGTCGATGAGCCGCTTGTGGGTGCGCATCTCGAAATGCTCCCGCGAGTCCTTGTACTTGTGCGGAGAGCGGATGACGCAGTACACGTTCTTCTCCGTCGGCAGCGGCACCGGGCCGACCACACTGGCGCCGGTACGGGTCACCGTCTCCACGATCTTGCGCGCAGAGGCATCAATGGCCTCATGGTCGTAGGCCTTGAGCCTGATGCGGATCTTTTGTCCCGCCACGCTTCTCCTACCTTCATTCCTGGTGGTGCCGCGCCGGAGGCCGTTTCCGCCCACCGGCGCTGGCTTCCGCCGCCGCTGTTTACCTGTCCTGGTCCATCAACCGGGCCCGCTTGTATCTCGCTGACGAGTACGGAAACCGGAAGCGCCGGTATCGGCGCTGGTCGCATACCCTGTGCTGGACCGCTCCGCGGTGAGGCGAAACTTGCTCAGGGCAACCCGAACAGTATGCCTCAGCGCAGTCCACGATCCAAATCCGGTCCTCTACCGCTTCCGGGGCCCTCGACGGCGGGATCCGGGTGCGGGCGAAAGTTCGATTGCGCGCTACATTTCAGGATCGATAGGGAGGCAGCGCATTGTGGAATTCTTCTACGGTCGACACCAGAACTACCTGAACATCACCGACGCGGTACTTCGGTTCTGCTGTGACGGCAAGCAGATTCACATCCCCGCCTACGACAACGTTCGAGCAACGGTCTTCTCCGACCCGGTCTACGGGGAGGTGAAGAACATCGTGGTCATCGGCGAACGCGACGGCGGTGCCACGTGCAGCATCTATCCATCCGGCACACCGGTGGATCAGCCGCTGCCGGCCGACATCGTTCGGTCGCCTCGGAGTAAACCGGTCGTGCCCGCGGGCCCGGTCGAGGAGAAGATCGCCCGGATCCACGAGCAGTTGCTCTTCACCGGTGGCCGACTCACCGACGAGTTGCCCGAGCAGATGATGACCCTGCGCTTCCTGCGCCCAGACGCCAAGGTCCTCGAGATCGGCTCCAACATCGGGCGCAACACCCTGATGATCGCGTCGATCCTCAACGATCCGGCCAATCTGGTCACGATGGAGTGCGCCCCCGCCGCGGTTGAAGTCTTGCGCTGCAATCGCACGGCCAACGACTTCACGTTCCGAATCGAGCCCTCGGCGCTGTCCTATCGCCCACTGATCCAACGTGGGTGGGAGACCATCCCCTCCGATGTGGATCTACCCGGCTGGAACCGGGTGTCGACCATCACTTTCGGGCAACTCGTGGCGAAGCACGGGATGGCGTTCGACACCCTGGTCGCCGACTGCGAGGGCGCGCTGTTCTACATCCTTGGGGACTATCCGGCGATGCTGGACGGCATCTCCACGGTCATCCTCGAGGCCGACTATCCCAGTGTTGAGCACAAGCGCAGCGTCGAGGCGGTGTTCGCCGCACACGGCCTGACGCGGGTCCATTCCGAACCGCTGGTCGTCGACTGGGACCACCCTTTCCCCGCCGAAGTCGCGGCTAGCTTCTTTGAGGTGTGGACGAGGTAGCGGCAGCGTTCGACGCGCCCGTTTCACGACGCGGGACGCGGGGTTGCACCGCGGGCGACGCGACCCCGCACTGGTAATCTCAGGAGGGCCATTTCGGCTCGAGCGATTGTTCGACAGAGCGCAAGATCAGCAACGAACACCGGCACCCGGTGGTTCGTGGGCAGGACCGAAGTGAGCAGTCACAACGACGCACCCGTACGCAAGATGCTGCGCCGGGTGATGGCTCCTCGCGCCATCGCCCGGATGGGCGGGCTCCTCGACGAACTGGAAGTCGGCCTGGTGGCCCTCGATGCCAGTCGGGACTACGCCGATGTGAATGAGGCAGCCTCCACCCTGTTGGGCATCCCCGCGGGCCCCACCACCGTCACCACGTGCACCACCGTGATCCGCGAACTGGCCGGACGCGCCCTCAACACCGAGGACACCACCGAGGTTGCGGCCGCTCTGGCGGCCGACTCCGACGTCGAGTTCAAGGGAACGTGGGTGTTCTCCGCGGCACCCACCCACCTCGGGGTGGTGTCGAAGCCCGCACCCTGGCTGGACGGTCGGATTTGGACGTTCTACGACAATTCCCGGATGGCCCAGGCGATCGACTCCGCCGACCGGGCCAACGCGATGCTCCGGGCCAGTTCGGACGCGATGTTCGACCCGCAGGTGCTGCTGGAGGGGGTCTGGCGCGACGACGTCGTGGTCGACCTGATCTACCGGGACGTCAACAAGGCGACGTGCGAGTACCTGGACCTGACCCGGGCGGAACTGCTCGGTCACAGCCTGCTGGACTCGCTGCCCACCATCGGTGGCGTACTGCTGGCGCACTACACCAGCGAACAGCGCCGCGAACCACTGATCCTCGACGCGTTCCCGTACCACAACGAGGACGACGGCACCTACTCCTACTTCGACGTGCGGGCCAACCAGGTTCGGCCCGGCTGGATCGCCCTGACCTGGCGCGATGTGACCGATCGTTTCGAACTCACCCAGCGGATCGCGCGTTCGGAGCAGCGGCTGAAGTCCGAGTTGGACAGCGCCGCCGACTATGTCGCCTCGATCCTGCCGGACGACCTCGACGGTCAGGTGCGGGTCTCCTCGCGGTTCGTGCCCTCCCGGCACCTCGGCGGGGACTCCTACGACTACCAGTGGATCGACGACGACCACCTCGTGGTGTACCTCGTGGACGTCTCCGGCCACGGGGTCGGCCCGGCGATGATGTCGGTCTCGGTGCACAACCTGTTGCGATCGGGCACCTTCGACAACGACATGCTGCTGCGGCCCAGTGCCGTACTCACCGAACTCAACCGGCTGTTCCAGATGGATCGGCAGGCCGGCAATTACTTCACCATCTGGTACGGGGTGTACCAGGCGTCGACCCGCAGTCTGCGGTTTGCCAGCGGTGGGCACCCGCCGGCATTGGTGTTCGCCGGCGGCGCCCTGGTGGCGGAACTCAACACAGATGCGCTGCCGGTCGGCATTCTGGACGCCACCGAGTTCGGCACCGGCACCTATCAGGTGCCGCCGGACGCCGACATCGTGCTCTACAGCGACGGGGCATTCGAACTCACCCTGCCCGACGGCGGTTACTGGACGCTGGCGGGTTTCACCGGGGTGTGCGAACGGGCGGCCGCGACACCGGACTGGACCCTGGACACCCTGATCGCGGACCTGCTTCGAGAAACCGAATCCGGCTACTTCGAGGACGACTGCACGCTCGTGCGGCTGAGCATCCCCAGGTAGTTCACCCGTTCCAGAAGCCGCACCGATGCCGCGCGGCGAAGTCCCCGACCATGACCGACTCCCCGGTCTGCAGCGACATACGTTGCGGCTGTTCGGGATTCAGCACCGGCCACCGCGGCTGGCCCGCGGCGTCGGGCGCTCCGGTGCGAACGAACGCCGACCAGTAGTCCACCATCTGCTCGGAGAGCAGTTGCTGGGCCGGATTGAGCTTCGGAGCGCCGCCCATGTCGAAGAGGTAACGCAACTCCAGCGCATGGCCTGCGCCGGGCGCGAACGGGGTATGCCGCAACGGTTCCGGGAACGGGGCGTTCCGGTCGTTGAATTCGTAGGCGTACACCGGCGCGCGGCGGGCCAGGTCGCCGGCCAAACTGTCGATGGGGCAGGCGAACACCCCGTCGGTGACCGCGGCGGCGTAGGCCAGCCCGGCGCTGCCGTCATAGCGGTGCAGCGGGTACTGCTCGGCCACGGCGGCCGCCCGCGGGCCGAAGGTCTGCCGCAGCAACTCGGGGTACGGCGCAAGCTTCTTGTGACGTAGGTAGCTCAACGCCACGAACACGGTGAACTCGTCGGCGGTGCTGCCGATCAGCACCGGGACCCGCTCGATGCGGCGATCCCGGGCCGCGGCATCCGGTGGAGCGAGGGGCAGCCGCGCGGTGCCGGTGACCGGGCCGCTGATCACGTTGTCCGCACCGATGGTCGCATAGCCCGGGCCGCCCTCGAGGCGGGTCGGCGGCAGCGCAAGCAGGCAGGAGCGGGCGGTCGCGGGGTCAGCACAGCCGGCCTTCGCCGCGAAGTCCACGCTGACGCGTTTCGCTTCCGGCAGCGCAGCCTGGGCCTGGCACGGCCCGCTCTGCATGATCGCTCCCCGGAACAGCCCCCAGGACTCCGGGGCCACCAGGTGGTCGCAGACCGACATCGCGCCCGCCGACTCCCCCGCAATGGTGACCTTCTCCGGGTCGCCGCCGAAGCGGTCGATATTGTCGCGCACCCAGCGCAGCGCCTGCTGCTGGTCGGCAAGACCGTAGTTCCCGGGGTCGAGGTCGGGTCCGTGGCCGGGGGCCAGGGCGGGATGGGCCAGAAAGCCCAGCGCCCCCAGCCGGTAGTTGACGGTGACGACGACGATGTCACCCCGGGTAGCCAGCCGACGGGCGTGATAGAGGTCAGAACTGCCGTTGAGGAACCCGCCCCCGTGGATCCACACCATCACCGGCCGCCGGGCGTCGGGGGTGGCGCCGGCCGGCGTCCAGACCGACAGGTTCAGGCAGTCCTCGCTGGTGGGCAGCCCGTAGTCGGGGTCGACCCGGATGTCCTGGACACAGCGCAGGCCCGGTTTCGTGGCGTCCCGCACCGTCCGCCACGGCACCGGCGCCACGGGCGGTTGCCAGCGCATCGCACCGGACGGCGCCGCCGCATACGGGATGCCCTGGAAGAGCCGGTACCCGCGGTTCCCCGCACCCGACTCCGCACCGGACACGACGACCCCGCGGACCGGCCCGGCCGTCGTCGTCACGACCGCCGGATCGGCCTGGACGGTCGGCGATGCCGGCCCGCACCCCGCGACGACCGTGGCGGCGAGAAGTGCTACGGCCAGATTTGCGACGGCCAGTCGGAAGCGGTGTGCGCGGGACGTCACGACGGCCAGCGTAAGCGAACTCAGGGAAATTGGGCCCCGGTGCTTTCCTTCGCGAGGATGATGGGCGACACTGAACCTGACACCCGTCAAGTTTTTGCCGTTCCCCGGATTCAGCCGCAGCGCGAGGAGTTTTCGATGAGTACCCGGATCATGGACCCCGCCGCCAGGGTTCTCGCCAGTCCGCAGGCCTACACCAACGAGAAGAAACTGCACGAGGCCTTGGCGCACTGTCGCCAGCACGCCCCGGTGTCCTGGGTGGACGTGCCCGACTACCGGCCGTTCTGGGCCGTCACCAAGCACGCCGACATCATGGAGATCGAACGGCAGAACGACCTGTTCACCAACGATCCGCGGCCGCTGCTGGCGATCGCCGAGGCCGACGACGCACTGCGTCGCGATATGGAGGCCGGCACCGGACTGCGCACCCTGATCCACCTCGACGACCCGCACCACCGGGATCTGCGCAAGATCGGCGTGGACTGGTTCCGCCCCAAGGCCATGCGCGCCCTGAAGAACCGCTGCGACGAACTGGCCAAGGTCTACGTCGACAAGATGGCCGCGAAGGGCGGTGTCTTCGACTTCGCCACCGAGATCGCGGTGAACTACCCGCTCTACATCATCCTGTCCATGCTGGGCCTGCCGGACTCCGACTTCCCGCGGATGCTCAAACTCACCCAGGAGATGTTCGGCGGCAACGACGCGGAGTTCCAGCGCGGCGGCGGCGTCGACGACATGCTGGCGGTGCTGCTGGACTTCTTCAACTACTTCATGGCGCTGACCCAGTCGCGCCGCGAGCACCCCACCGAGGATCTGGCCTCGGCAATCGCCAACGCAAAGATCAACGGCGAACCGCTGACCGATATGGACACGCTGTCCTACTACGTCATCGTCGCCAGCGCCGGCCACGACACCACCAGCGCCGCCACCGCCGGCGGGTTGCTGGCCCTGCTGGAGAATCCCGACCAGCTGGCCCGGCTGAAGAACGACATGTCGCTGATGCCCACCGCGGTCGAGGAGATGATCCGCTGGGTTGTGCCGGTCAAGGAGTTCATGCGCACCGCGCAGGCGGACACCGTCGTCCGCGGCGTGCCGATCGCCAAGGGCGAAGCGGTGCTGCTGAGCTACGTCTCGGCGAACCGCGACGAGGACGTCTTCGCCGACCCGTTCCGCTTCGACGTCGGCCGCGACCCCAACAAGCACCTGTCCTTCGGCCACGGCGTGCACTTCTGCCTGGGGGCCGCGTTGGCTCGGATGGAGATCAACAGCTTCTTCACCGAGCTGGTGCCGCGGATCAAATCCATCGAACTGGCCGGCGAGCCCGAGACGATGGCGACCACGTTCGTCGGCGGCCTCAAGCATCTGCCGATCCGCGTCGAGCTTTCTTAGCGCCCGAGATCGACCTCACGGCTGCGCCACAGCGCGCGGCCACGACCGTGGTGTCGATCTGGTGGGTTCAGCCGATGAACTCCGCCGCCCGGTGCGCCACCATCGCGATGGTGGCGTGCGGACCGCGCCGCGGGATGCGGGCCAGCACCGACCCGTCGGCGACCCACAGTCCGTCGATGCCGCGCACCCGGCAGTGCGGGTCGACGACGGCGTGCTCGTCGGTGTCGGTGCCCATCGGCGCGGTTCCGCACAGGTGCTGGGAGGTGGACCAGACCGGCGCCCCGACCTCGGTGATCGACCGCACCAGATCGCACCCCTGCCGCAGCGCGGCGAGGTCGGCCGGCTCGCTGTCGTACCGGTACGCGATCCGCGGCGGTCGCGACGGTTCGGCCCCTGCCAGCGTGACGGTGCCGTGCGCCCGCGGACGGGTCAGGGTGACGCCGATCTGGGGTGCCGGTGCGCCGAAGCCGGTGGTGTAGGGCCGCACTTCCAGATCCGGGGTCACCAGCACCGCCTCCAGGACCGGACGACGCTCGTCCCCCTCATCAGGCGCCGGCCGGCGGGTCGGCAACAGCCATTCCGGGTGATCCCAACTGCGTTGCCCCACCGGCAGATCTGCGACGACGGGGATGGCGAGTGCGCGCAGCGGACCGGCCGGACCGACCCCGGAGAGCATCAGCAACTGAGCCGACATGATCGCTCCGGCCGCCAGCACCACCCGGTCGGCGGGCAGGTCGACCGGACCGTCCGGTCCGATCGCGCTGACCCCGACCGCTCGGCCCGCGACGATCCGGATTCCGGTCGCCCGGGTCCTACTGCGAACGGTGAGGTTCGGCCGCCGCATCGCCGGTTGCAGGAACATCGCGCCCGGGCCCAGCCGGCGCCCGTCGGCGATGTTCAGCGGCACCGGGGCGACACCGGTGCCGTCCCGGTCGAGAGCATCCAGCCGGCGGTGGCCGGCCCGTTCGGCCGCCCGGATGAATGTCGTTGTGACCGAACCGAACTCGTCGGCGACGCGGACCGAGATGCGGGTCCCGACCGCCCGGTGGTGCGCATCGACCTCGGACTCCGACCACCCCGGCAGCGGCACCACATCACCGGGCAGGCCGGGACAGAAGTAGCCGCCGTTGATCGCACCGGACCCGCCCACGCACACCCCGCGGACGATCTGCGCCTCCCGCGGCGGATCGCCGGTCAGCGTGGTGGCGTAGTGGCGGGCCACGGGACTGGCCGGGCCGATCGGCAGCGTCAGCCCGTCGGCCGTGAGTGCCCGGACCGCCGGGTCGTCGAACCCGGGACCGGTCTCCAGCACCATGACGTTGCACTGCGGGTCGACCGAGAGACGTTCGGCCAGAATGGATCCCGCGCTACCCGCACCGACGATCAGGACGTCGGTCACGTCAGCATGCCGTCGGGACCCGGCCGCCAGCGGCGCAATCGCTGGGCGCAGTCGCTGACCATCGCGGCGAGGTGGCGTGCGCCGGCATCGGCGGTTGCGGTACTGGGATCACCGAGCACACCGGATGCGCTGACGGCCGCAACCCCGCCGGCGCGCATCCTCGGCATCAGGCCGGCCAGCGGTTCGCAGTTGCCGGCGACCGCGTCGTGGGGTCCCACCCGCTCCGGGCACAGGTGCAGCAGCAGCGAGGTCTCGGTGTGACCGGCGTGCGCGTCGGCGCCCTCGACGGTGCACCCGCACCAGGCCGCGTCGCGCCCTTCGCTGCGCAGCACGGGCACCGCGGCGCGCAGCGCCTCGACGTTGCCACCGTGGCCGTTGACGAACAACACCCGACGGGCCCAGTCGCCCGCCGACCGGACGTACTCGATCAGCAGCACGCTCAGTGCATCGGTGCCGATCGAGATGGTGCCGGGGAAGGCCTGGTGCTCACCGGAGGCGCCGTACGGGATCGCCGGCGCCACCAGTACATCCGCACCGGCGACCATGTCGCGAACCGCGCCGTTGGCCACAGCCACCGCGATCCGGGTGTCGGTATCCAGGGGCAGGTGCGGGCCGTGCTGTTCGGTCGATCCCAGCGGTACCAGCAGGGTCGGACGCGCACCGCGCAGCCGGGCGGAAGTCCAGCCTCCCAGCTCTGCGCCCATCCGCCGATGGTATGCCCCGGCGATAGGCTGTCCGCGGCAGCGACGGCAAGGGGCATGGTAAAGGGCATGGGGTGACCGGGAGCGGGCTTCCCGCCGCACGGGTGGTCGCCTGGGACCACCGGGCCCGAGCATGCGCGGACGGGTCCGTTGTGCTCGGCGGTGCGCCGTGGTCGGTGCTGCGGATCGCCGAGGCGGGCCGCTCGTTCCTGCGCCGGTTGAGCGCCGCCGGAACGCCCGGGCTGCTCCCCTCCCCCGGCGCCGAACGGACGCTGGCCGAGCATCTCGTCGCCCGCGGCGTCGCCCACCCGGTCATCACGCCCCGCCCAGGCGCGGGTGACCCGACGCTCACCGGCGCCGTCGAGATCGTCGTGCCGGCCTACGACGACCCGGAGTCGCTCGAGGTGTGCCTGACCGCACTGCAGGCAGCCTCCCCGGGGATCCGGGTGATCGTGGTCGACGACGCCTCCCCCACCGGGGCGGTCGCCGCCGTGGCTGCGGCCCACGGCGCAAACCTGCTGCGGCACAGCGTGAATCGCGGTCCGGCCGCGGCCCGTAACACCGGCCTGCGCGAGGTTCGGGCACCACTGGTGGCGTTCGTCGACGCGGACTGCGCGGTGACCCCGGGCTGGCTGGAGATCCTGTCCGCGCACTTCGCGGACCCGCGGGTGGCGGCGGTCGGCCCGCGGATCGTCCCGGCAGCCGGCGGCCGCAGTGCGTTGGCCCGCTTCGAGGCCGCCCACTCCGAACTGGACATGGGCCCGCGCCCGCAACTGGTCACCCACGGCGGGCGACTGGGGTACCTCCCGTCGGCGGCACTGCTGGTCCGCCGTGCAGCACTGCCGGCCGACCCGTTCGACGAGCGGCTGCGGGTGGGCGAGGACGTCGACGTGGTCTGGCGGCTGATCGACGAGGGCGCGCTGGTGCGCTACGAGCCGGCCGCGGTGGTCGGTCACCGGTCGCGCACCCGGCTGTCGGATTGGGCCCGCCGGATCGCCGACTACGGCACCTCGGCGGCCGAACTGAACCGCCGCCATCCCGGCCGGCTCGTCCCCGCACAGCTGTCGCCGTGGAATGTGGGTGCCGTGGCGCTGCTGCTGGCCCGCCGAAGGTCACCGATCACCGGCCGGAGACGTCCCCCGGTGCGCCTCGCCCTGGCCGCCGCGGCGGGCACCATCGCGGTGGCCACCGCCGTTCGCGCACGGGTGTTGCGTGCGGCCGGGGTGGACGTCCGCGTCGCGCCGGTGGTGGTAGCCCGGCGGCTGGTCTCGGACACCGACGCCGTGGGCCATCTGCTGCGCCGGGAGTGGTGGCCGATCGGGTGGCTCGCGCTGGCGGCCGCCCCGCGCTGCGCGGTGGCCCGCGCCGCCGGCGCCGCGATGCTGGCGTCACCGGTCTGGCAGTGGCGAACCCGCCGGCCGGACCTCGACCTGCCGCGCTACCTCGCACTGCACCTCGCCGCCGACGCCGCCTACGGGGTCGGTGTCATGATCGGCGCGGTGCGGTCCCGGCACGCCGCCGTCATGGTGCCGCGGGTCCGGGCGCGGTCTAGCCGCCCAGGCCCCGGGTGAATCCCGGCGGCAGCAGAACGTCCTCCGCGCTCAGGTCGTGGATGCTGGATTTGGCCAGCCCCCGCAATGCGGAGTCGATGCCGCCCTGCAGGATGTCCAGCACGTTCTCCACCCCGGCCTGCCCGGCGGCGGCCAAGCCCCACAGGTAGGCCCGGCCGATCATGACCGCGCGGGCACCCAGCGCCAACGCCTTGACCACGTCGCTGCCGCGCCGCACCCCGCCGTCGAGCAGCACCTCGACCTGGTCGCCGACCGCCTCGGCGATGGCGGGCAGCGCACGGATGGACGCCGGGGTGCCGTCGAGGTTGTTGCCGCCGTGGTTGGACACCGAGATCGCGGTGACGCCGGCGTCCACCGCGCGCAGCGCATCGTCGACACGCATGACGCCCTTGAGCATGAACGGGCCGCCCCAGTACTCCCGCAGCCAGGCGATGTCCTCCCAGGTGGGTGGCGGGGTGCCCATCCACTCGCCGTAGGCGGCGAAGAACGGCGGCCCGGCCTCGCCGGGGGCCGCCTGGTTGGGCACCGAAAGGCTCGGCGGTTTCAGCGTTCTGGCCCATTCCAGAAACCAGCGCGGACGGACCAGTCCCTGTGGGGACATCTTGATCGCGGTCAGGTAGTCCATCTTCTCCGGGATCTTCGGGCTGCCCCAGTCCCGGCCGTGCGAGAAGCTCCAGTCGGTGGTGACGATCAGCCCGACCGCCCCGGCGGCGCGGGCCCGGTCGGCGCGCCGGGCGATCTCCTCACGTCCGCCGAGCCAGTAAATCTGGAAGAAGGTCTTGGGGTTGACCGCGACGACCTCTTCGATCGACTTGCTGGCGAAGGAGGACAACCCCATCGCGGTGCCGCGGGCGACGGCCGCGCGGGCGACGGCGACCTCGCCGTCGGGGTGGACCGCCTGCACCCCGGTCGGCGAGATCACCACCGGCATCGAAATGTCCTGGCCCATCACGGTCGTGGCCAGATCGCGCTTCTCGGTGGCGCCGATGACGTGCGGGGCGAACCCGATCTCACCGAACGCCTCGACGTTGTCGGAGTACGTCAGACCCTTCTCGCTGCCGGCCAGCAGGGCGGCGTACACCCCTTTGGGGAGCCGCTTCTTCGCGCGCTCCTGGGCGACGGCGACGGTTTCGAACCAGAGGTCACGGGCCATGGCTAGATCGGACTTTCGTTGCAGGGTCGGGCGGGTGGCGCAGCCGGGTGGGCAACGGCAGCGGCCGGTGGCCGCTGCAGCGTCAGCAGCACCGTCCGGGAGTGGTCGGCGCGCGGCCGGGGCACCTCACGCTCGGCGGCCAGCGCCGGCGCTCCGTAGCCCTCGATACATTCGGGGTCGGGTCCGTCCATCGGCAGTCCGGTGAAGAACTTCGCCGCCATACAGCCGCCGCGGCAGGCGTCGTAGTGGCCGCAGCCCGAGCAGGCCCCGGCCGATTGCGGCGAACGCAGTTCGGCGAACAGGGCGGAGTTCTTCCAGACGTTCTCGAACCCGCCGCGGCCGTTCACGCTGTCGGACAACACGTTTCCGGCCAGGAACCGGTCGTGGATGGCGAACGGGCAGGCGTACACATCGCCCACCGGGTCGATCAGGCACACCACCCGCCCGGCACCGCACATGTTCAGCCCGGGCAGCGCCCCGGGCTCGCCGAGCCCGGACAGGTGGAAGAACGAGTCGCCGGTGAGCACCCGCTCGCCGTTCGCGACCAGCCACCGGTACAGCTCGCGCTGCTGGTCGGCGGTGGGATGCAGGTCGTCCCACACGTCGGCGCCGCGCCCGGACGGCCGCAGCCTGGTGATCCGCAGGGTCGCCCCGTATCGGTCGGCCAGCGCGGCGAAATCGTCGAGTTGGCCGACGTTCTGCCGGGTCACCACCACCGAGATCTTCGCGTCGGCAAAGCCCGCGGCCGCCAGGTTCTCCAGCGCCCTGATCGCCATCGCGAACGATCCGGCACCGCGCACGGCGTCGTTGACCTCCGCGGTCGCACCGTCCAGCGAGATCTGCACGTCGACGTAGTCGCTGGCGGCCAGCCGTTCGGCGACCTCCGGGGTGATGCGAATCCCGTTGGTGGAGAACTTGACTCCGACATGGTGGGCGGTGGCGTAGTCCACCAGTTCCCAGAAGTCGGAGCGGACGGTGGGCTCACCGCCGCCGATGTTCACGTAGAACACCTGCATGCGCTCGAGTTCGTCGATGATGGCCTTGCACTGATCGGTGGACAGTTCCCGCGGGTCACGCTTGCCCGAGGAGGACAGGCAGTGCACGCAGGCCAGGTTGCAGGCGTAGGTGAGTTCCCAGGTCAGGCAGATCGGCGCGTCCAGACCGCTTTCGAACTGCTCGACGAGGCGGGGCACTGTCGCGGTCACTGGGACTCCTTCGCCTCGAGCATCTGGGACTCTGCGAGCACACCGAGGGCGTTCAGATAGGGGGCCTGGTCGGCCTCGGCGACACCGGCGGCGGCCAACGCCGAGGGCACGTCGGCGTGCTCATCGAGACTCTGCACCACGGTCAGGATGGTGCGGTTCTTCAGGAACGACAACTTGCGGGTCCCGAAGTGGTACAGCAGTGCGCCGAACGGTTCCGGGCGCACCGCCACCCGGGGATGCAACCGCCAGCCGCGGGAGGTGTCGATCAGTAGACCCCGCACATCCCGTCGATGGAAACCTCTTCGACCAGACTCTCGGTCACCAGTTCGGCGTCCGCCTCCGTCGATGTCTGCGGTTCCATGATGAGCCCCTTTCGCGTCGTTCCGGCGACATGCGACGCCGACTGAGGACAGAATATGGCATCAGGTGCCGAAAAGTAAGGGCGGATATGACGAAGGCAGTCGGTCGGGCCGGGCGGCGGCGGTCCACCACCTGCGACCACATCGCCGATGTGGCGCTGGATCTGTTCGCCGCATACGGGTTCGAGCGGGTCAGCGTGGACGACATCGCCCTGAGTGCCGGGATCGCCCGCCGCACCCTGTTCCGCTACTACCCGTCCAAGAACGCCATACCGTGGGGCGAGTTCGACTCCTACCTCCGGCACTTCGGTGCGCTGCTGGACTCCTCCGATCCAGCGCTACCCCTCCGGGAGGTGCTGCGCGCCGCATTGCTGGACTTCAACACATTCGCCGACGACGAGATGGATCGGCATCGACGACGGATGAGCGTGATCCTGCAGAGCGAGGAACTGCAGGCTTATTCGATGACGATGTATGCCGGCTGGAGGGCGGTGGTGGCCCGGTTCGTCGGCCGGCGCCTGGACACCGGGCCTTCGGAACTCGTGCCGCAGACCATCGCCTGGACCCTGTTGTCCGTGGCGCTCGCGGGGCACGAGTACTGGCTGGGCCATCCCTGGACGCCGCTGCGCGAGTGCCTCGGGGAGGCGTTCGACACGGTAGCCGGTGGGCTGCCGTAACCCCTCAGCCCAGCACGTCGCCGATCGCGGCGCCGCCGGCGATCTTGGCCCGCAGTTTCATCACCTTGGCCGGCATCCCGCCGCCGACCACACCGACCAGCACCCCGTCGCGCTCGTAGTAGGCCAGGAACTTGCGTCCGTCATCGGCAACGATGTGCACGACATCCTCGGCGGCGGGCTCGCCGAGGCACTGGATCTTGACGTCGTACTGATCGCTCCAGAAGTAGGGCACCACCACCAGCGACGGCGGTTCCTGGCCGAGCATCGCCGGTACCAGCACCCGGGCCTGCTCGGCGACGTTGCTCCAGTGCTCGACCCGGGACTGGTGCCCGGCGGCGTCGCGCCAGGAGGCGACATCGCCCAGCGCCCAGACGTGCGGTTCGCTGGTCCGACCGTTCTGGTCGCAGAGCACCCCGTTGTCCACCGCGACCCCGCTGCCCACCAGCCAGTCGGTCGCCGGCCGGGAGCCGACGCCCACCACCACCAGGTCCGCGACGAGTTCGGTTCCGTCGGTCAGCACCACCGTTTCCACGTGCCCGGATCCGCGGACCTCGGCCACCCCGACCCCGGTGCGCACGTCGACCCCCTCGGCGCGGTGCACCCGGGCCACGAGATTGCCGATCCGCTCCCCCAACACCCCGGCCAGCGGGGCGGGCTGCGGTTCGACGAGCACCACGTCCACCCCGAGTCGGCGCAGCGAGGCGGCGACCTCGCAGCCGATGAACCCGGCGCCGACGATGACCGCCCGGCGCGCGCGCCCGGCATGCTCGCGAAGTTCCATCGCCTCGTCGAAGGTCCGCAGCACCCGGATGCCGGCCAGATCGGGGAACGACGGTATCCGCCGGGGTACCAGTCCGGTGGCGATCACCAGTTCGTCGTACCCCAGTTCGGTGCCGTCGACGAGCGTGACGGTCTGCGCGCCGGGGTTCAGCGAGCCGGCGGCCTTGCCCAGCCGCACCGTGATGTCGTTGTCGGCGTAGAACTCGGCGGGCCGCAGCGAGACGTCCTCGATGCCCTTCGGCTCGCCGGCCGGGGCGTGCAGCACATCCTTGGACAGCGGCGGCCGGTCGTAGGGCAGATGCTCCTCGTCGCTGACGATGGTGACCGGGCCGGCGTACTCCGAGGTGCGCAGTTGCTCGGCCAGCCGGGCGGCGGCCAGACCGCCACCGACGATGACGATGCCGTTATTGCTCACGAGGAGTTCTTACACGAACCGCGCGCTGAGCCCGCGCAGTGGGCATAATCGCCGAATGGCGATGCCGGACCCGATCACGCTCACCGAGCAGATGCTGCGGCGGCGGCCGGTGATCGGGGCCCCGGTGGCGCACGGCGCGGCACCGACCCTCAAGCGCTCGATCGGCACCTTCCAGCTGACGATGTTCGGGGTCGGCTCAACGGTGGGCACCGGCATCTTCTTCGTGCTGTCCCAGGCGGTGCCCGAAGCCGGACCCGGTGTCCTGGTGTCGTTCGTCATCGCCGGGATCGCCGCCGGCCTGGCCACCATCTGCTACGCCGAACTCGCCTCGGCGGTTCCGATTTCCGGCTCGACGTACTCCTACGCGTACACGACGCTGGGCGAGCTGATGGCGATGGTCGTCGCAGCCTGCCTGCTGCTGGAGTACGTGGTCGCCACTGCCGCGGTCGCTGTCGGGTGGAGCCAGTACGTCAACAAGCTGTTCATCAATTTCCTGGGACACGGCCTGCCGCAGGCGCTTTCGGCCGCACCGTGGGACCCCGAGCCCGGGATCGTCAACCTCCCCGCGGTCGTCCTGGTCAGCCTGTGCGCCCTGCTGCTGATCCGCGGCGCCAGCGAATCGGCGAAGGTGAACACCATCATGGTGTTGATCAAGCTGGGTGTGCTGGTGATGTTCTCGGCGATCGCGTTCACCGCGTTCCAGACCGACCGGTTCGCGGATTTCGCCCCCTTCGGCGCCGCCGGGATCGGGGCCGCGGCGGGCACGATCTTCTTCTCCTACATCGGACTGGACGCCGTCTCCACCGCCGGCGACGAGGTCAAGAACCCGCAGCGCACCATGCCGCGGGCGCTGATCGCCGCGCTGCTGACCGTCACCGGGATCTACCTCCTGGTCACGCTTGCCGCCCTGGGCGCCCAGACCTGGACCGAGTTCGAGGGCCAGTCCGCGGGCCTGGCCACCATCCTGGACAGCGTCACGGGCACCAACTATTGGGGGACGGTGCTGGCAGCCGGGGCGGTCATCTCGATCTTCTCGGTCACTTTGGTGACGCTGTACGGCTCCACCCGGATCCTTTTCGCCATCGGCCGTGACGGCCTGCTGCCGTCGATGTTCG
>Ga0116183_1003095_pt1 | contig 17175 bp, 8 predicted proteins | sample AD_UKC078_MetaG_FD_89753 | JGI IMG/M metagenome (GOLD analysis project Ga0116183, IMG submission 89753) | Active sludge microbial communities of municipal wastewater-treating anaerobic digesters from USA - AD_UKC078_MetaG | ecosystem: Engineered > Bioreactor > Anaerobic > Digestate | place: USA... | reverse complement strand
GCCGATCGTCGCAACGATTTTCGTCTTTTGTCCTGCTCGTTCCATGATTCGCTGAACTGTAGGTCATACCTAAAAAAAGGTGGGGGGATTTCCACGCCATCCACCGCCAAATCACCGTTTTCACCACCTTGGGCGGATTCAATCCACGGGCAAGCGACTCCAGAAAATGGACTTGCTGCAGGAGTCACGCTTCTTTGCTCGCGTGATCGGCCCTTGCGAAACCTGGAAGAACCGTAACGAGGGAGGGAGAGGGAAAATAGGAGCCCTATTCGTGCCGAAAACTCCCCAAAAATCGCGTTCAATGATTCGAAATCGACGCTTCGAGGCGAATCATTTTTTGGCATCGTGGCATCGAAATAGAAAAAGCAAATCGTTCGGGAATGGAGCTTGTGAAAGATCGGGCCTCATCCCAGGATTGAACTGACTCCTCTACCCTTGGTTGTCACGATGACTCGTGCTAGCCAGCCCAGTGATTATGTCGAGTCGAAAGCCAAGTGAGCCACCGGAAAGCATGGTGCGAAAGCGTCCCCGCGTACGCATTGAAGTGTCGGATCCGTCGTTCCTCAATGGTCGGTGGCATTGTGTGGGAAAGATCCTCGGGACGAAATCCGAACGGCTGCCGTGGCTTGGCTCCGACCCACCCCCAGATGAGCCAGAAGACGAACCGCTTACCGCAACTCTTTATCTCGTCGCCGGCGCAGGAGCCTCACCTGAAGAAGCAAAACGACAGGTGATGGCCAAGATCCATAATGTCTGGGGCTCGGAATCCACACCGCCACCAGGCCCTTGCATTCTCGAGTCCGATGCCGCCACTCGAAACAACTCCCGGCAAGGATCGTCGTTCGTTTCCCGATTCATGAACATGCTGCGGCGACGCACGGGGTGATCTGACCCCTACGCCGCTGCCATCCACGCCCAATCGAGTCGTCCAGCATCACCAGCCCGCCACCGTAGCGTCCTCACTTCAAAGATCGAGTGAAACGAAATCAAGATAGGATGAAGGTGAATTTATCCATCGTCACGACTCGCAAAACAAAAAAATGTTCAGGTGATCGTCGGCTGAGCTTGGCCTTCTGCCATTCGAACGTCTATGGCGACGCCAACACGGAGCCGATGGTGGCCCTGCGTAAGCTGGGAGGATCTATGGCTGAGCATACCAAGTTCTTTGGAAAGAATTGGGTGGATGTATCGTCCGTGACGCGCTCGGAACTCGAGTACTTCTTGAAGCTTTCGGCGACCTTGAAAGAAGCCATTCGCGAGCAGCGCGTGAATGAATACAAACTGGCTCGCGATCGAGATCTATTCGCGGCGCTGCTTTTTTTCGAACCCTCCACACGCACGCGCTTCAGTTTCGAAATCGCCGCCCTTCGCCTCGGTCTGCGCCCCGTGGGCTTTTCCGGCACCGAAGCCACCTCCGTCAAAAAAGGAGAATCCCTGCTCGACACCGTCGATATGTTCGATGCCTACGATATCGACGCCGTGATTTTACGTCATCCCCTCGATGGTGCCGCGAAAGCGGTGACCGAACACCTGGTGCGTGATGAGGCCAGACCCTTGTGTTGTTTCAACGGCGGCGACGGGCAGAACGAACACCCAACGCAAGGGTTGCTCGACGTATTCACCATTCAGGAATGCTGCGGACGTCTTCATGACCTGGAAATCGGAATTGCCGTCGACCCGAAATATGGCCGAACCACGCATAGTTTCCCCGTCTTGCTGAGTCTATTTCCGAACAACCGCTTTCACGTGTTCAGCCATCCCGACCTTCGGATGCCCAAAGCGGTGATTCAACATCTCGAAAGCAGAGGCGTACGAGTCACCGAGTACTTCGAGGAGCCCGACGCTCTCAAAGAAATGCTTCCTCGACTCGATTTCCTCTACATGACGCGATTGCAGCGCGAGCGGTTCGAGGACGATGCCGAGTATTATGCGGCGCGGGACATGTTTTTATTCACCCCGGAGATGATGGCCCGCACCAAAACGAACTTTGGCGTGGGGCATCCGTTGCCGGATAACAAAGAGTTTCCCACGATTCATCCTTCCCTCAAAACACATCGAAAGTATTGGCCGAAACGACAAGCAGGAAACGGTGTCCCCACACGTCTTACCGAAATGGCGCTCTCCTTGGGTCTCGCTGGATTCGACTTCGATGGCAAATGTCATCGTCCACGCACTCCAGCAACGGATTGTGTCAGGGATCGAGATCCGGGAAGCCATAAAAACCGCAACGGTTCGATGGATATCAGACCCGTCGTCAATGGTACCGTCATCGATCACGTGGAAGGCAATCCCTACGTCATCCAAAAAATCAGCAAACTGTTGAAGCTCTGCGAACGAGGCGACATTTTTCGAATGGGTGTGGTGGAACCCATCAAACGTCCTGGAACACGCAAAGGCGTGCTCATGATCAAAGACCGATTGCTCGAGGAGCAGGATGTGCGCCTCATCGCCACGATTGCGCCTGGCGCAACGGTCAACGACATTCACGACGGTCGCGTGGTGCGAAAACGTGACCTATTTCTTCCGGAAATCGTCGAGGGATTGCCGGGAACCCATTGTACCAACCATCGATGTATCACCCGCGCGGAGTATCACGAACACGTTCCCGTCAAAGCCGTGCGCGTGAGCCCAGAAGAAAAGAACATCGTGAAGTGCTTTTATTGCAACAACCTCATGCATAGCGATGAGTTGTTTTGAATCAATATTGGTTGATATCCGCGCTTGTGGCGTGCCATCGACTCGCGAGCTGCCTTTCTTATGGCCTCGATAGGGAGTGCCTTCACGCTACGGCCAACGCATGACTTCACAACCGATTCGATCGCCGATCCTATCCATGCTCCTCCTCCTTCGAAGCAAGGGGCCAAGCCCGATATGCTTGGATTCAGCGGGGATCAATGTCGATCCGGGTAGTCTCGCTCGAAGTGGTATCGACCATCGCGATAGCTTTTCCATACACGCACGCCATCACCAAACGTAAGGGAGCGATCGTCCATCGGAATCGCAAGTTTGCGTGGTCCGGGCTTGCCGTCTTCCCAAAGCTCCACCATGCCGATGTCGATGGACTCGGCAGGTGGCGTCGAACGGGAGCCCGCGGCCGCGTAGAAGTGCCTTCGCGTGGATGCCACGAAGCGTCCGGGTTTCGGGAAGTCGGCGTTTTGGAAAGTGCGCTTGGCGGCGGTGACGGGAGGAATGCGCGTGGGCCAAATGGCAGGACGAGGGTCGTTGTCGACATGCTCCATGACGACCACGCCGTTGACGCTGCCGGGACCGCCGACGCTATGGACCACTGCAGTTCTCGGTTCGAAGGGGAAGGGGGCTTTTCGCAAGTCCAGGCCATTGGGCTGACCGACAAGTTGCCAATAGGTTTCCACCATTTTGATGAGCCCTGTGCCGCCGACGGGATGACCATCTTTTAGGCCTCCCGAGGGATTGATCGGCAGCAGGCAATCGGCGGAAGTCGGATCCGTTTTGCCGGAGAGGATGGCGTCTTCTGCTTGCGCAAGACCGTACATCCCGAGGTTGAGCAAGTTTAAAAGGTAAAGCGGTCCGAAAGCATCGTGGATTTCGGCGAAAAATCCTGGTGGATATTCCGGCAGGTAAAAGGTGCCATCGTTGCGGTATTCGACGGGAATACCGGCCATGGCATAGGCTCGTTGCGCGGCAATTTCCGAAGCGGCCAGGGCTTCGAGCCGATTGCGGTGAATGATGCGATTGAAATCATTGACCAGCGCGTGCCCTGTGATCTTCACGCGCGCTTTGCGTTGTTCCAACACGGGATTGCAACTCAGCAAAATCGCGCCCGACCCATCGGTCGTGGGGCAGACATCGTAAAAATGAAGGGGTTCGCACAAGGGACGGTTGCGTTCGCTGCGATAATTTTTTCGAACGTTGTCCTTGCGAAATTTCTCCCCCCGCAATTGTGCGTATCGGTTGAAGGAGGCGGCATGATAGGACAACACCGCGATCTCTTCGAGAATACGACGCAATCGATCCGCGCCAATCCCGTGATATCCCGCGAAATAACTCGTGATCAGCGCAACGGCTGCCGGCATCGTGACGCCATAGGCGCGATCTTTCGCGGGCACCACCTGCGCAATGATTTCCTCTCGTCGCCCTGGGCTGACGGAAGGATCGTTCATCAACTCGCCACCGATGACGAGCACGTTCGAGCCACACAGCGCGGCTTTGCAGGCGAGGGTGACGACACCAATGCTGTTCGATGCATTTTCGACGCGGGTGGCTTCGATGCCCACGAGCCCCAAATTGTCACAAATGGCAGCGGCCAAGTGATTCACTTGATTGAACGAACTGGGGTCTTGACAGCTCACGAGCAGGCAATCGATGCTTCGACGATAACGTTCCACAATGGGACGGGCGGCTTCGGACAACAGCGTGACGACATCGAGTCCGCAATTCCGATACGAAGGCGTGCGCTGAGCGTCGTGAACGAATACGGCAGACGGCATACCTCAGTGTAAACCGCAACGGGTGCCGGGTAGATATCGAATCGTCTTGGGCCGGATCCTTGTCGTTCCAACCCCTTACCCAAACGATGTTTCACGCCGCGAGGACATCGCGCCATCGAACCGTGTTTTCAACGCGCCCACGCTTGTCCTGTGCCAGCAGTCTTGGTAGCGTCTCGGGCCGATGCGATATTATGTCAGCTTGAAAAACCGAGAGATACCGGTAGACGTCACACTCGTTCCTGGCGGAGGGTTCGACGTTCGCATCGACGATCGCAGGGTCGACGCCGACATGGTCGAGGTCAGCGGCGGGTATTCCGTACGCGTAGGCGATCGCGTTCTCGATGTGGCCATCGAAGGAAAACCCCCGGAACTCGGAATCGTCGCGGGAGGATATCGAGGATTTGTCGTTGTGGAATCGGAACGGCAAAAAGCCGTTTCCGCGGCTCGTCGAGGCCGGTTGGACTCCCAGCAGAATGTGGTCATAAGTCCCATGCCCGGACGAATCGTGAAGGTTTTTGTAGAAGCAGGACAAGAGATTGCCGTCGGGGAACCCGTGATTGTGGTCGAAGCCATGAAGATGGAAAACGAACTTCGCGCACCACGCTCCGGTCAGGTGAAACGAGTGCTGGTTTCTGTGGGCGAACGGGTAGAAGGCAACGCAACCCTAATCGAATTGACTTGAAGATGGGAGTGTTCCGTGTCTCCAAAACGACGCGCGGCGTGGGCACGATGAAACGGATTGGGTTCTGACGGCTCTTACGGTTCGACGCAAGATGGACACGGCATCGGAAATCATTGGCAACAAGGATTGGGCGCGCACGGCGTTGCGGCTGATAGGAATGGCCGCGATCGTTTTCGTTCTCGACGCCGTGCTCGACGCTTATCGGTTGGCATCGCTGCTGCTGGGACTGTTTGCCATTGAGTTTTTAGCCCGAAAACAGGGATTTCAATGGGATGAAACGGGCAAGCGAACGACGATGCAATCGACGGGTGTCGTTGCTTTGGGATTTGGACTCGGCGCTTTTGTCGTCTTATCAATGGTGGGGGTGGCGTGGCTGGCCGGCTACGCCCAAGTGTCGATCGGTTCTCCCACGATGGTCGGACTTGGGCTTGGATTGGTGACGCCCGTGGTGCAAGCCGCGAGAGATGAATTGCTATTCCGTGCGGCTCCGCTGACGTTGCTGAAAAAGCATGTTCCGGACCGGTTTGCTCTTCCGTTCGTAGCCTTGCTCGGCTCCGCCCCCTTATGGCTTCATCCCACGCCTTCCATCGTCGGAATAGGGTTGACCATCGTGACAGGCTGGATTTTCGCTCTCGCGATTCGAATGGGAAAAGGCATTCTTCTCGCGTGGGGTATGCACGCTGGCTGGCTATTCATGCTCGGTGCCGGAATTCGCGGCTCCGTGTTCGACGTGTCGCTCGGCTCGTCGACCTGGCTTCCTTTTGCTCAAGCCCAAGGGGCAGCCGCCTGGATCGCGTTGGTCGTCGTTGTCCTGCTTGCGGTCGGTTTTTCAGCTTATTACCTGCGTACACGAAAGGTAGCCGATTGTCCTACCGTGCCGATTCCATGATGAAATCCTCATCGATCGCGCATGTTCTCTTAGGCTCCGTGCTACGATAACGAGTTGGACCAGAGCTGCATATCCAGGAGCCATCATGCGTCGATTCGTTGCTGCTGCTGCTTGTCTGTCGTTCCTTGCCTTGACCTCGGAGTCTTCTGCCATCCTTGGTCCTTCCGCGGCGCATCATGCGCGGGGAACGGAAAACGTATTCTGGTTCCTTCATGTCTCGGACGTTCATATCGGAAGCCCGTTGTATGGGAACCATGGCAAACACGCCAACTGGCTTTTCGACGAAGCGATCGGGATTGTACAGCCCTGGTTTGTTGTGGTGACCGGGGACTTGGTGGATGCGGCGAAAAACAAAGTACCCACGGCCGGTCAGGTGCAAGCGGAGTGGGATGAATATCGCTCACTGTACGAAGGCGCTGTCATGACGCCTTCTTTTTACTTCGACCTGCCGGGGAATCATGACGGCTATGGCGATGAGGGAATGGGGCATTACCTGGCGAATTCGTTGCTCGGGCGAACGCATAACCGCTTGTATACGGCTTGGACGGTAGAGATACCGGCCGGTCAGTATTTGTTCTTTGGATTCAACAGCGCGGGCAATGGAAGCGGACCGTTCTTCGAAAAGCCTGCCTTTACGACTGATGAAATCGAGGTGTTCCAACAGACGGTGCTCAACCATGATTCCGCCCGACAGGTGTTCGCGCTCGCGCATCATCCTCTCAGCAAGCCGGCCAAGGGAAAAGAAGTGGAAGACGAACTCAAGTCGTTGGGGGGAGCGTATTATCTACACGGTCACGATCATGATTACGAAGAGTACTTGGCGGGTGGCGGAACGGTTGTGGTCAATCAAGTCGCATCCTTGGGTGCCAAGGATACCAACAACGTAGGGGTGGGTGTCGTCGATCACGATGGGTTCGTGTATCGCGCCACGAATACGAAAAGTCCATGGCCGTTCGTGGTGATCACGGCGCCGATGGGCGTTGACCTTCGCAATGGCGGAAAAAAGCATCCGTATGCCTATAACGTGTGCAAAGACCGGAACGACAATCCGGTGCGAGCACTCGTCTTTTCGCTCACGCCGCCGAAGCAAGTGCGGGTGAAAATCGGCAACGGCGCGGAAGTATCGATGACGCCTTCTGTGTCATCGTCGAATTTGTGGACGGCAAACGTGGATACCAGCAAGCTCACGACTGGTGTTCACGACGTCATGGTGACGGCGGACGTGGATGGTGCCTCGGCCGATCATAAAATTCGAACGAGGTTTATCGATGGTCCTTGTGATCCGCTTCCGGAAGACCCGCCGCCGGTGGAGCAAGATGCCGGCGTGGATGCGCAGCCTGATGGGGATGCGGGCGATTCTGATGGGGGCAATTCCGATGCGGACGATGGGGCGGCGGGTGCGAGCGGTGATGCTCAACCAGATGGCGCGGGGGCCATGGGCGGAAGTGGAGGCGTGGAAGGGGGAACCTCAGGTGCCGGAGGAACGAATGTGGCAGGGCAGGGCGGTGATGCGGACTCCGGTGTAACGGAGACTCAAAAATCCGATGACTATGCGGCAAGTGGAGGGGGATGCTCCTGCACGACGGTGGAGCAAACCCCGTTGTCTCGAACGGGCAACGTGTGGCTCATGGCTTTGATGGCGAGCGTGTGGTGGAGATGGCGGCGCCGCGGATGATCGGCGCTTGATGCATTGATTCGGTGGGAAGCTGGTGCGAACGTTGACGAGCTGTCGCGAACTGCCTTGCGAGTAGTCGAAGCGATGGCCGATGCTAGCGGCCGTCGGCAGAGGCACCGAGGGCGGCGAGTTGTTTGGCGGCGTCGGCGCGGAAGGGGGAGTCGGGGGGCGCCAGTTTTAGAAATTCCTGATAGTATTCAATAGCTTCGGCGCGTCTCCCCGCGGTTTTGCTCACATCCGCCAGCATGAGATACGCTTCCCACAACCAGGCTGGGCGGGTTTCTTTTGCAGCGAGTTGGACGGCTGATTTTAGCTGTTCTGCGGCGCCGCCGCGATCGTGAGCGTTGTACAGCAGTCGGCCGAGTTTGTATCGCCAGAAGGGTCGATTGCTATCGGCTTCGATGGCTTTTCGCCACGCGGTATTGGCGGGGCCCCATTTGGATTGATCTTCATAGCATTCAGCCAACATGGCGTACGCCTCGAAGCGTGAGGGTTTCAGTTCGAGGGCTTTGAGCAGATCGCGCTCAGCGTCTTTGATGGTGCCTTGTCGTCGCAGCAGCACGCCTCGTTGCCAATAGGCATCCGCGAGGCTTTGATCCAATTCCAATGCTTTTTCCAAAGCTTTTTCCGCTGTGCCGGGTTGTCCCGCCTCGTTGGCGGCCCATCCGATATAGAGCCAGTACTCGGCGCGATTGGGATCGATTTCGGCCGCACGTCGGAGGAACCGCAGGGCTTCGGCGAGATTGGTGCCTTTGAGAAGCTGTGCGCGTCCAAGGTAATGGTTCGCTTCCGCGCTGTTGGGTCGTGCCCGCAGCACTTTGCGAAGAATGTCCTCGGCTTGTGTCGCATGACCGGAGGCCACTTCGGCAGAACCGACCCGCAGCATCAAGTCGGGATCGTTGGGCGCCTTCGACAATGCCTCTTGGTACATTTCCAAGGCTCTTTGCGCCTGTCCCGATGCTTCGAAGAGCACGCCCCGTTCAAGGGCAAGCCCAGGATAATTCTTATCGATGGTCGAGATGCTATTGAACTTCTCCTGTGCCTCATCGAACCGTCCCATGCGTCGCAAACTCACCGCCAAGCTAAACAGGGAGGACAAGTCCGAGGAGTCTTGCTGCAGAGCGAGTTCGAATTCGCTCTTCGCTTCGTTCAATCTTCCGGCCGCAAGTGCCACGGTTCCCAAAGCTTTGTGAATTGCCGCGGAATCCGGCAACTTACGCCTTGCCTCGATGAGTTTTTCGTCGGCTTCTTGTGTGCGTCCTTGAGCGGCAAGAAACTGCGCGAGGGCGATGTACAAGTTGATGGCATCGACGCCTTTGGGGTCTCGTCCAATGGCATCCGTAAGAATTTTTTCGACTTCGGGTTTGTTGCCCAAGGCTTCTTCGGCTTTGGCGAGCCAATAGGCAACCACGGGATCGCTGGGGCGAGTCTCTCTCAGTTTTCGCAGGATGTCTTTGGCTTCTTGGAGCCGTTCGAGGGCGATTCGTGCTTTGGCGGCGCCAATTCTGGCAGCCACGTTCTCGGCATCGGCTTGCATTCCCGCTTCGAACCGCGCAAGGGCTTCGGCGAAGCGACCTTCGCGATACAGCACTTCGCCAAACCCACACAATGCATTGGCATCTTTGGGATCGAGTTTCAGCGCCTCTGCGAAAGCTTCTTCGGCAGCGGACATGCGTGAACGCGCGAGATGGACTTGTCCGTTGAGCGTGTGGATCGACACCAATTCGGCGCGCGAAGCGGCTTTGTGGATGGCGGGGTCGGCTTTGGGACCGACAATCTGCGACAAGGCGGTGGCCGCTTTCTCTTCCTGCCCTGCCTTGATATCGAGTTCCGCGATCAAAATGCGGGCTCCCACGTGCTGAGGGGCCTGTTGCAACGCCTCTTGCGCCAACGCCCGCGCTTTATCGATTTCGCCAAGCCCTACCAAAGCACGCGCTTGCCCAAACGAGGTGCGAGCGGATTTTTCAAGGCCCGCGGCTCGCTGCCAGGCTACGAGCGCGTTGTTGAATTCCTTCGCGCGTAGCTCCAGTTCGCCTTCCAACACCGCCGCATCGATGTTGTTGCTGTCGAGCCGAACCAATTCTTGAATGGCTTGTCGAGCTTTTGCAATCTCCCCTTCCGATGAAGCTTGCGCGGCGCGAGCAAGTTCCAAGTGCTGAGCTTCCTTGTCGATTTCGATGGCTCGCGCGAGCAGCGCCGTGGCGTGCGCATGGACCGCCGAATCGGAACCAAAACGAAGCTCCCATTGAAATCCAATGAACGCTGCATACGCTGACAACGAGGCCATTCGTGGCGCACGGTTGACCGCTTCGTCGGTTTGCTCAATGCATGCTTGGGCCTGGTCTGCCGTGTCGATTGACAATGCCGTACGTGACTTCTGCACCGTTTCATCGAGCATGGCCGTATTTCGACCGGAATTGAGCATGTCGCTTAGGAAGTGCGTGCCAAATGCGCCCAGCGGCGTTGCCGACATCGCGATTCCGCCCGTAAGCCCCACCAGAATCGCGGCAAGAATGATTTTCAACGCCTTCGACTTCCGGGGAGCAAGGGCGACGACGCCAACCTCGGCTTTGGTGGGAAGCGCCGTTGGGGCCGCATCGATGCTTTTATCCTCGCCATCCTCTTGCGGAATGGCTCCAAACTCCATGTCTTCATCCCCACCCCCAAGACTCCTTTCTCCATAAGAACTCGTCCCCGCCCCCGGAGCAAGACTGCCGGTGGTCGCCGAAGCACCCTGACCATCGTCGGTCAGATTGACCTCCCCGAAGGCAACTCCGCCGCCTGCTTGACGTTGAATCGTGGCCTGACCCGCGGGAGCCGCCGGTGGTAGCGACCCAAAAGCATCGGCCTGGGATGCCAGAGAGCCCGCGGCCTGGCCCGAAATCGCACCATCCGGTGGCGACGATAATCCGCCCGTTCCGATCGGGGGGAAAGACCCAAGCCCCGTGGGTGCTTGCGATGGAGGAGGGGCCGGCGGCATACCGTCCGGGAACAATCCCCCCGGCGATGGTGGCGTCGGACCGAATAAATCATCGACAGATGCGTTCGATGGTGTCCCTTGCCGTGACGGCAGTTGCTGATTCAACCCGAGGGGTGTGGGAAAATTGGCGTTCGGATCGGCCGTCGAAGGAAGGTTTCCAAATAGATCGGAAGGAGACGGTAATTCTGCTTGACTGGAGGCTACTGTCGGAAGGCCAACGGTAGCCGCGAGGGGAAGATCGAGTTCACCAAAACCATCCCCAAATCCCGCTTCATTCGATACGGAAGTCCTCGGGGAGGGAAGATCGGGACCCCCAAATCCAAGGGCAGCGCCCGTAATCTGACGCGCGGGTCGATTCTGATCGGTGCTGACGACTGGTAGTCCCGCGTCCGGTCGCGATAGATCGATGACTGGGGAAGGCAAGTCGCCAAAACCAGCGGGTGAAGCCACTGGGGAGGGCAAGTCGCCAAAACCAGCGGGTGAAGCCACTGGGGAAGGCAAGTCGCCAAAACCAGCGGGTGAAGCCACTGGGGAGGGCAAGTCGCCAAAACCAGCGGGTGAAGCTACTGGGGAAGGCAAATCGCCGAAGTCGGTGGGCGAACCAATCGGGGAAGGTAAGTCGCCAAAATCGGCGGGTGAAGCAGGTGCTTTTGCGGGAAGGTTGGGGAAAGGTGCGGTTTTCGACGCGCGTGTCGCGGGCAAATCTTTGAGCGCCGCTTCTTTGGGGGAAGCGGAAATGACAGGCAAAGGAAGATCCCCGAAGTCCGCCAAATCATCGTCATTGGCGGTGGACGGGGCGGCGGCAGGGGCGGGCGGTGCAGGTCGTTGTGCAACGGCCGGACGAGCTGCGGGAGGGAAGGGCGGGAGAGGTTTGGCAGCGCTGGGCAGATCGGCATGCACGGGGGCAGCGGCTTTGGAAGCGGATTTGCCGACGGGGGGCGATACGACCGGCAAGCCGATATCGAAGTCATCCGGTGGTGGAGGCAACGCGTTTGGGTCTGCTCCTCGTGGCAGGATGATAGGAGACCCAACGCCCAACATGGTGCGTTTTGCAGCGCTGGAACGAAGGGAAGGAGGAGGAGGGGGTACCTTTCCTGGTGCTGGTGGTGCTGCGGCCGGAGAAGGCGACTCCTTGTTCACCACAAACGTTTTCCCGCACTTCGGACAACGCATCTTGAGCCCCGTGGGGGGAACGCGTCGTTCATCTACTCGATATGGGGCGTGGCACCCTTCGCATTCGACTTTGAGCATGAGTCAGCTAGGCAACGGGTAAAAGGTCACCGTGGGGGCATTGTGGCACAACTTGGGTCCGGTACGCCAAGCATGCGTATGTCATTCCCACCTCGTCCTTGCCCCTATCCGGGGGATCTGCGATAGGCAAGGAATTCATGCAAAAGACGACCTCCGTTTTTCTTGGTGCCTTGGTGCTTGTCGTGACGGGACTCGTCGTTTGGGGGGGGCGACCCCGCGCTTCACCCGCGGTACAAATTCCGGCATTATCGTCGTCGGTGCCGGAACAAGTCGAGCCAATGACGTCCTTGGACGCTGGATCGGTTCCGGACATGGTTCAAGAGGCTTCCTTTTCGGGAGTTCGTGGGGCAAAGCCGGGGTATGTGATGCTCGATGGGAGCAAACCGCCGGATTTGCCGCCGGAAGCTCCGCGTTCCGTTCGTTTTGGGGTCGTGCTTGTCCAGTATCGAGGTGCGGAGCATGCCCCCCTTGGTGCCCGTTCGAAGATGGAGGCGTTGAAAACAGCCCATCATCTTTTGGAGGTAGCGAAAAACGACTTTGCGGCCGCGGTGGCTCAAGGGGATGCGGGCTCGACGGCCGCGGCGGGATGGATGCCGCGACGCGTGTTGGAACCTGCGCCGGAGTACGTGTTATTTACGACGCCCCCCGGCGAAGTGGCGGGTCCGATCGATACTCCGACGGGGTATTGGATCGTGAAAAATATCGGAAAGAATAAGTGAAAGCTTCTCGTGGAAAACGTGTTTTCCCCTTGCGAAACACGGCTTTTCCGCGACAGCATCGACACTGTCTAGGCAGCGCAAGCATCCTAGCCTACACTCGTGTGGTGTCTCGCGTGCTCAACCTGCATCGCACGGAGGTAACACGGATCGCATGACTTCTTCCGACGCGAACTCATCTGGATCAACGGCTCCTGCTGCTTCCCCTTCGGTCGAGGTGCCAGAGGTCATCCAACGGCACATCGATTGGCTCGTTCGTGAGCAGGAGGTGGCGACCACGGACGAACAGCGTGCATTGCTTTTTTTTGAGTCAGCAGTGGCGCGAGAGCGTATTCGCGACGAAGCGGGAGCAGCCAGGGATTACTTGGCTTCCTACAATGCGAATCCCGCTTTTCGTGAACCCATCGAGTCCCTCGCTTCGTTGTTGGAACGTCGAAAATCCTTCAAAAATCTAGGAAAACTATTCGATGCGCTGGTGCGCGCGGCAACGACTCCCCCGCAAATCGCACGCGCAACCTTGCTGCAAGGTTCCTGTCTGTTGGAGCACGAAAGCGACCCCGTACGAGCGAAAGACGCTTTCGAACAAGCGGTGACGGATGATCCGGACCTTGCTGCCGCATGGCTCGAACTCGAAATCGTGAGTGGAAAGACGGAAGACAAGGACCTGCGCATTCGGGCGATGGAAGAACGCGTTCGATTGGCCGAGCCGACGGCTTGGAAGGCTTTGCTGCTGCTGGACTTGGCGAAAGAAGAGCACGAACGCGGCAACGGGGACAAAGCCCTCGACCACATCCATGCCGTCGAAGAATTGGATTCTCCCCACCGATTTCGTGCAGCCCTTTTGCTCGAGCGTTTGGCCCGACGCGAGCAACGAGAGGATTTGATCGCCGAGGCGTTGAAAAAACAAGCCAGCATCATCTTGGCGGCCATGCAGGATGAATCGGTGGGTGTGGATGCAGTTCCTTCCCATGTTCGAACATCTGCCCATGTGGCGAGTTTGTTCCTTCGTGCCGCGCAGGCAGCTCAGCGTTCAGGTGATATCGATGCGGCAACATCGTTGTTGGACCTTGCGGTGTCACAACTCCCCGAGGATGGCGTTGTGCTCCTTGCGCGAATGCAAGCTGCCGAAAAAGCAGGTGATGCTCAAACCGCGGCTTCCCTTGCGCAACGATTGCTGCCGCTACGCTCTGGGCCTTTGGCTGCGGCCTTGTGGCTGCGCATATTCGAGGGCGCTGCCGCTCGTGGAGAACGAGAAGCGGCGCTCGAAGCGCTAACCAATGCATTGTCGTCGGATCAAGGCTGTATCCCGGCAAGGGCTTTGCAAACGGACCTGCTGCTCGACAGCGACCCCACTGCTTTTGCTGCATCGCTCGAGGCGATGGCGGAACACGGCTTGTCTGACGAAGCCAAAGGGCGCTCTTATCTTCTTGCGGCTTGGGCATGGGCGATTTTGGCGAATGATGTGTCAGGGGCCAAGGCGGCTATGTCTCAAGCCGCCATGTTCGGAGTCGAGCACGGTGTCGTATCTCGTTTGGCAAGGGCTTTCTCTTCCATTCTCGAAGATGATAGTTGGTATGAAGACTCGACCAGACGTTTGATAGCTGCGGGGTCGGGGGCGGAAGAGCATGCTTCGTTGTGGTTTGAACTCGCGCGGCTGCGGCTCCAACGAAAAGACCCGGAAACAGAAAAAGCACTCGATTCGTTGTCGAACGTACAAGCCGGAGCATGGCTAGGCCGAATGCTCGCTGCTTATGCGCTCGGTCTTTCCAAACTCGATGCTGAGGATTCGAAAGCTTCGCGCTCCCCGGACCGAATCGAAGCTCTCGCGGACGTCGAGGAGGACCCTGCCATCGCTCGTGCCTTGCGTGTCGTGGCACAACTGCTCCGTGCCCGCGCGGGGGACTCGCAACGAGCGATGAAAACGCTATCGGTATTGCATGAGCAGGATAACAGTGACTTGCTCGTAAGCGTGCTTCTCGCGGATTTGTTGCGAATGTCGGACGACGCACAAGCAGCAGCGCGGGTCGTGAGCACATCGGCTACCAGTCTCGAAGATGCGGAGTTGGCGGCCGCGTTGCACCTCGAAGCAGCTTTCCTATTTTGGAAAGCGAAAGACAAAAACGCTGCCTTACAATCGATTCGCGCTGCTCGTGACCTGCTGCCCGAGGCCGCCGCTGCCGCGCTTTTGTGGGCGACTGTCGCCCTCGATACGGAAACCATCGATGGACGACGTCGTATGCTGGACTTGAACGAGGAATGCGGCGCGGACAAAGTGTCTTTGGCGTTGGAGCGTTTCGCGGTCGAATCGGCCGAGGGAGGCGACGACGACCAGGCTTCTGCCGCGTTGGACGCGCTCGAACGGGATGCGTTGGGGGAAATTGGTGTCGCTGGATGGCTGGGGCGTTTGGTGCATGCTCCTGAATTCGAAGATGCTACCGCGCGCGAAAGAGCCATGGGTGGGCTCGAAACACTGGGACTTCGTGCTTCGGCGGTCGTGGCGGCAGAACGATACCGCTTCGCTCGTAGCGTCGAAAAAGACCGTGATGCAGCTCGTGACTTGGCGCAGGCTTGGGCCATGGCCGATGGCGGTGTGGTGCCGGCCATCGAGTGGCTCGTGGCGTCTTGTGCCGCGGAAGACGAAGCTAGCGAAAGCTCGGCTCGACGTCTTCTTGCTCGTCACGTGGAAAAAGAAACGGCGAGTGCTTTGGAAGCAAGTGCATCGTTGATCGATCTCACTCGTTCGACCCCTTCGGACTCTCCACCCTTGCTCGATAGCTCGGAACCGCCCGCACAACTCATGAACTTGGAGTTGGCGCCGGCTGGATGTGACCCGAGAAAACGCGCGAAAGCATTGCTCGGACTGAACGACGCTCTCGACAATCGCGCTAAAATCGACGCCCGTATGCTTGCAGGATGGTCGCTGCTTGCCGCGGGCGAAGGGGAACAGGCCTTAGATGTTTTTCGTCGTGTTTGTGCGGCTCGGGACGACGATATTGTGGCATGGGAAGGTGTCCGTGCTGCCGCAAGCATGGTGGATGACGTTCGGTGGACTGCGACGGCTTGCGAGCGCTTGGGCGCGCTTTGCTCCAACGATGCCCGAGCAGCGGAGTTTTTTGAAACGGCAGGGTTGTTGTGGATCGACCGAGGCGATGATCAGGAGCGTGGTGAACTAGCGCTGGCAAAAGGCTTTCAGCGGGACGGGCATCGGTTCGTCTGTTTCGACAGACTTTTTCGAAGAGTCAGAGCCCGTGAAGACAATGACTACTTGCTTACCCTCATCGCGCGTCGCCTGGAATTCGCCGAAGACCCTGAGGAAATCGCCAAAATGTTCTGGGAACAAGCGCGCGTTCTTCGTCAAAAAGGCGATTTTGCCGCGGCCATGGCCGCTTTGGAAAACGTAACCCTGATGGAGCCAGATCATGTCGGGGCGCTCGCCCTATCGGGAGAAGTGTATATCCGACAAGGGGCGTTTGGGGAGGCGGTCGATGCGTTGGCTCGTTTGGCAGCTCATAAAGAAGCGCCCGCTCAGCAGCGTCTTGTCTCCGGCATGGCGGCCGTGGACTTGTGCGAAAACAAATTGGGGGACCACAAACGGTCCTTCGAAATACTGATGACGCTTCACACCACCGGCTTGTCCACGCTGCCCGTGCGTGAGCGGTTGGCGAAAGCCGCGGCTACGAACGAGGCTTGGGGGCAGGCTACCGCGGTGCTCGAGACGTTGATGCACGAGCGGGAAAACGCGCCGGGACGAATTCAGGCAGCGCGGTTGGCGATGGTCATCCATCGAGACAAAACCGGCGACCCCAGTGGAGCGTTGCCGTCGGTCGTTCAACTGCTGTCCGAATCCCCCGCCGATGCCGAGGCCATGCAATTTCTCATGGACCATCCTCATGTGGGCGATGGGCAGTTGCGAGCCTCGTTGCTGAGCAAAGCGCGTCTAACCTTGGTGCGGCGAGTCTCCATGGCTCCAGAACCCAGCGATGTGGTGTTGCTTGCCCGCATTTCGAAAGAACAAGGAGACCTGCAACGTCGTCAGGCCTGTCTGGGGGTGATGGTTGCCATGGGGCGGGGGGGCGACGATGCGCTTCAGGAACTCGAGAGTCTTGACGGTCGAGTAGCGCGCACGCCGCAGGTAGCCCTCGATGATGCGGTGATTGCCGCGATCGCGGACCCTCGTGATGTCGGTGCTTTGCCCGCTTTGTTCCAACAGTTGGCCCCCGTGATCAGCGAAGCGCTCGGGCCTACCCTGGTCGGACTGTCCGTCACCAAGAAAAATCGTGTAGATCCACGAGATGGTCTTCCGTTGAGGAATGAAATCGCGCATTGGGCTGGGGCGCTGGGTTTGAGCGATTTCGACCTTTATGTCGGAGGCAGAGAACCTTATGGCGTCACCGGTGTGCCAGGAGAAAAACCCTTCCTGGTCGTAGGCAATGAGATATCGGCCCCCCTTGCGCCCCACGCGCGTCAGGCCGTCGCCCGCGAGCTTTTCGCGATTCGAAGAGGGATTTCCGTTCTT
>Ga0116183_1003078_pt1 | contig 17238 bp, 15 predicted proteins | sample AD_UKC078_MetaG_FD_89753 | JGI IMG/M metagenome (GOLD analysis project Ga0116183, IMG submission 89753) | Active sludge microbial communities of municipal wastewater-treating anaerobic digesters from USA - AD_UKC078_MetaG | ecosystem: Engineered > Bioreactor > Anaerobic > Digestate | place: USA... | reverse complement strand
CGAAGCGGAGGGGATCATCGTCCTCGGGAAAGTGGCCGAGGGCGCTCTGGCCGCCGACTTGACGGTCGGCATGGAGATGGAACTGACCACGATGCCGCTGTACACCGACGACGAGGGTGTTGAACGCAGCGTCTACGCCTGGCGGATCGTCTCGTGAGCGAGCAGGGACCCGGCCCCGGGTCGCTTCGCTCCTGCCCGCCGGAACCGGTCTACATCCTGGGCGCTGGTATGCACCCGTGGGGCAAATGGGGCCGCGACTTCACCGAATACGGCGTGGTGGCAGCCCGCGCGGCGTTGCGCGACGCCGGCCTGGACTGGCGGCAGATCCAATTGGTCGCCGGCGCGGACACCATCCGCAACGGCTACCCCGGTTTCGTGGCGGGGGCGACGTTCGCCCAGAAGTTGGGCTGGACCGGCATCCCGGTGTCGTCGAGTTACGCCGCGTGCGCGTCGGGCTCGCAGGCGCTGCAGTCCGCGCGCGCGCAGATCATGGCCGGCCTGTGCGACGTGGCGCTGGTGATCGGCGCCGACACCACACCGAAGGGCTTCTTCGCCCCAGTCGGCGGCGAACGCCGCAACGATCCGGACTGGCAGCGCTTCCATCTGATCGGCGCCACCAACACGGTGTACTTCGCGTTGCTCGCGCGACGGCGGATGGACCTCTACGGCGCCACGCTGGAAGACTTCGCCGCGGTCAAGGTGAAGAACTCCCGCCACGGTCTGCTGAACCCGAATGCCCGCTATCGCAAGGAGAATTCGGTTCAGGACGTGCTCGCCAGCCCGGTGGTGTCAGATCCGCTGCGACTGCTGGACATCTGCGCCACCTCGGACGGCGCGGCGGCGCTGATCGTGGCCAGCAAGGCCTTCGCCGAGAAGCACCTCGGGTCGACGGCCGGGGTGCCCTCGGTGCGGGCGGTGTCCTGTGCGACTCCCAACTACCCGCAGCACCTACCGGAACTGCCCGATATCGCCACCGACTCCACCTCCGTCGTCCCGGCGCCGGAGCGGGTATTCAAGGACCACATCCTCGACATGGCGTACGCCGAGGCCGGAATCGGCCCGGAGGACCTGAGCCTGGCCGAGGTCTACGACCTGTCCACCGCTCTGGAACTCGACTGGTACGAGCACCTGGGCCTGTGCCCGAAAGGTGAAGCCGAGACCCTGCTGCGTTCCGGGGCGACGACGGTGGGCGGGCGGATTCCGGTCAACCCCTCAGGGGGTCTGGCGTGCTTCGGCGAGGCGATCCCGGCGCAGGCCATCGCCCAGGTGTGCGAGCTGACCTGGCAGTTGCGCGGGCAGGCCACCGGCCGGCAGGTCGAGGGTGCGAATGTGGGCATCACCGCCAATCAGGGCCTGTTCGGGCACGGTTCGTCGGTGATCGTCGCCAGATAGTGAGCCAAACCGTTTGTGTGACGGTGAAGCCCGGCAGTCGCAAGGGCCCACTCGTCGTTCGCGGTGATGACGACACCTTGCTCGTCTACGTGCGGGAACGGGCTATCGAAGGCAAGGCCACCGAGGCTGCGGCTCGTGCTCTGGCCGACCATTTCGGGGTGCCGCGCTCGCGTGTTGAACTGGTCGCGGGAGCGACATCGCGGATCAAGAGGTTCCGCATCGACTCAGACCGCTAGGCCACACCCAGATACGCCGCCCGCACACTGTCGTCGGCCAGCAACTCCTGGGCCGGCCCCTCCCGGGTGATCGTGCCGGTCTCCATGATGTAGGCGCGGTCAGATCGACTGAGCGCCTGCTGGGCGTTCTGCTCGACCAGGAGCACGGTCGTGCCGGAACTGTTGATCTCGGAGATGATCCCGAAGATCTGCGATATCACCATCGGCGCCAGGCCCATCGACGGTTCGTCGAGCAGCAGCACCCGGGGACGGGCCATCAGCGCCCGGCCAATCGCCAGCATCTGCTGCTCGCCGCCGGATAATGTGCCGCCCATCTGCTTACGCCGCTCAGCGAGGCGCGGAAAGGTGGCGAACACCCAGTCCAAGCGTTCGTCATGGGCGGCCTTTGACTCGAATTTCCTTCCGTAGCAACCCATTTCCAGATTGTCGAGCACGGTCATGCCGGGGAACACCCCGCGGCCCTCAGGGGCCTGCACCAGGCCGTCGATCACCCGCTGATGGGCTTTGACCCGGGTGATGTCACGACCGTCGAACCACACCGACCCCTTCGACAGCGGCCGCAGTCCGGAGATCGCCCGCATCAACGTCGTCTTGCCGGCACCGTTGCAGCCCAGGAGGGTGACCAGTTCCCCCGCGTTGACGGTGAGCGAAACACCATGCAGGGCCTCGATCCTGCCGTAATGCACGACTGCGTCGCGCACCTCCAGCAATGCCGTCGGAGTGTCAGAGCTGGTCATCGGGCACTCCGAGGTAGGCGGCGATCACGGCAGGGTCCTCCCGGATCTGGTCGGGGGCACCGTCGGCGATCTTGCGGCCGAACTCCAGGACGACGATCCGCTCGGTCACGCCCATCACCACCCGCATATCGTGTTCGATCAGCAGGATGGTGTAGCCGTCACCCCGGATGGCCTGGATCAACTCGATGAGTGCGGCCTTCTCGCTCGGGTTGAACCCGGCCGCGGGCTCGTCGAGGCAGAGCAGCTTGGGTTCGGTGGCCAGTGCCCGGGCGATCTCCAGACGGCGCTGATCCCCGTACGACAGGTTTTTGGCCTTCTCGTTCCCGCGGTGGGCGATGCCGACGAACTCCAGCAACGCGGCGGCTTTCTCAATGGCCAGGCGTTCCTCGCGGTGATGCCGCGGGCTGCGAATGAGCGCGCCGGGCACCGACGTGCGGTGGCGGGCGTCAGTGCCGACGACGACGTTCTCCAGCGCCGTCATCTCCCCCCATAGCCGGATGTTCTGGAACGTGCGGGCGATCCCGAGCCGGGTGATCTGATGCCGTTTGCGCCGACCGATCAGTTCACCGTCGAACACGACCGTTCCCGACGTGGGCCGGTAGACCCCGGTGAGGGCATTGAAACAGGTGGTCTTTCCGGCGCCGTTCGGGCCGATGAGTCCGAGGATCTCGCCGCGGCGGATTGAGAAGCTGACCGAGTCCAGCGCCGTCAGTCCGCCGAACCGGACGGTCAGGTCCTGCGCCGCCAGGAGGGTTTCGCCTGCGGCCACGCCGATGTCGCGGTTCAGGGCTGCCATATCCTCGCCCGCCGGAGAGCCGGTCACGGGACGGCCTTGCCGTCATCGGTGCGGGCGAGCAGCTGCCTTGCCGCCTTGCCGTAGGTCAGCAGCTGTTGCCGAACGGGGAACAGGCCCTGTGGGCGGAAGATCATCATGACGACCAGTGCCACGCCGAAGAACAAGTACTTCAGGTCGCCGAGGTTGATTCCCCACACCTCCACCCCGAGGAGCCGGTTGGGCAGGTAGACGATGATGAACGCACCGAAAACCACACCCAGCTTGTTGCCCTGCCCGCCCAGCACCACCGCGCACAGGAACAGCATGGAGTTGATGATGTTGAACGTCGGCGGTGCGACGTACTGCACCTGCCCGGCGTACAGCGCCCCGGACAGTCCGCCGATGGCCGCACCGATCACGAAGGCCCACAGCTTGAAGCGAAAGGCGTTGACGCCCATGACCTCGGCGGCGTCCTCGTCTTCGCGGATGGCGACCCAGGCCCGGCCGACACGGCTGCGTTCGAGGTTGCCGACCAGCAGCAGGATGGCCACGATGAGGATGAGACCCAACCAGAACCACCAGGTCCCGTAGTTCGCGGTGCCGGTGGAGTTGCCGCTGGAGAAGACCCCATGGGGCAGTTCCTCCGATGCGCCGACGTGGGGGTAGGCGACCTCGTTGAGGCCGCGTGGCCCGTTGGTGACGCCGGAGAGGTTATCGGCCAGCAGTCGGATGATCTCGCCGAAGCCCAGGGTCACGATGGCCAGATAGTCCCCGCGCAATCGGAGCGTGGGGGTGCCCAGGATGAGTCCGGCCACAGCGGTGACCGCCATCGCGATCGGCACACACGCCAGCCACGCCCAGTCCTCGTGCATCCAGCCATCCGCACCGACCTGGTTCCACGGACTGTCCGGGCTGGTGAGCAGCGCCACGGTGTAGGCGCCGACAGCGTAGAAGCCGACGTAGCCGAGGTCGAGCAGACCGGCCTGGCCGACGACCACATTGAGCCCGATCGCGATGATGGCGACCATCGCGAACTGGGCCATGGTGCCGCCGAAGCTGATCCCGGTGGTGGCAAGGAACGGCGGCGGAAACAGTGGGAGCAGCGCCAAGGCCCCGAACCCCAGAACACCGAATCCCCACTTCTGAACCCGGCTGAGCCCCGACCACCAGCGCCGAACACCGTCGCCCGGCGCCAGCCAACTGTTCCGCGGTGTCGGGGTGGGAGCGGTTCGGTGACTCACGCGCGGGCCTTCCCGAGGCTCTCACCGAGCAGGCCGGTCGGACGGAACAACAGAACCAGAACTAGAACGACGAAGGCGACGACGTCCCGCCACTGGGTGCCGAACACCGCCTGCCCGTAGTTTTCCATCACACCGAGCAGCAGACCGCCGATCAAGGCGCCGCGCAGGTTGCCGATGCCGCCCAGGACCGCGGCGGAAAACGCTTTGATGCCGAGCAGGAACCCACCGGAGTAGATGATGCCCTGCGGCACCCGCAGGGTGTAGAGAAGTGCGGCGGCGCCGGCCAGGAGTCCGCCGATGAGGAAGGTCGTCACGATGATGCGTTCCCGCGACACCCCCATCAGAGTGGCGGTGGTGGGATCCTGGGCGACCGCGCGGATACCGCGGCCGAACTTGGTGCGGTGCACGAAGAGGTAGGTGAGCCGGGCTAGAACCAGTGCCGAACCGACGATCACCAAGGTGATGTTGGTGACCGACGCACCGAACACCTCGAACTGGGTTTTGGGCTGCACCAGGATGATCGGCTGTTGGGCGTTACTGCCGCCGTAGCCGTCGATGATCTTCGGCAGCAGGAAATGCACGAACTCCTGCAGGACGAAAGACATGCCGATCGCGGTGATCAGGAATGTCAGCGGCCGCGCATTGCGGCGTCGGAGCGGCCGGTAGGCGACTGCCTCCAAACCTACTGCGGCCGTGCCGGAGACGACCATCGCGAAAATCATCGCGATACCCAGGTAGAGCACCGTGAGTGCCACCCCGCGGTTGTAGGCGTTGCCGGTGGGCGTGAAGCCCAGGATCATGTCGAGGCAAAAGTACGCGCCGAACATGCCCAGCATGAAGATCTCGGAGTGCGCGAAGTTGATCAGCCGCAGCACCCCGAACACGAGGGTGTAGCCGACGGCGACCAGCGCGTAGATGGCACCCCAGGCCAGCCCGTCGACGGTGAACTGCCAGAAGCCGTCCCGCAGGTTGGCCACGTTGAAGTTGATGTCGCCAGCGAGGCAGGCGTACTGGCTTTCCAGACCCGTCAAGCACTCCTGAATCATCGACGGTGCGCTCTCCCGGCGCCGACTCCCCTACTGGACCTTGTAGATCCAGATCAAGGTGGTGGTGAGTTCGCCGGTCTCGGTCCACTGGTACTTGCGGGCGATGCCCTGCCCGTCGTATCCCCTGACGAAGTCCAACAGCGCCTCGCGGGTGACGGCACCGGAGTCGATGCCCTTGGCCAGGATGGTGCCCAGGTCATAACCCTCGGTGCTGTAGGTGCCGGGCGACTGGCCGAACTTCTTGGAGTACTCGTCGGCGAAGTCCTTGGTGGCAGGACCGCAGGGGCAGGACAACAACGCGTCCTTCGCGGAGTTGCCGGCCTGCTTGACGAACTCGGGGTCCTTGGTGCCGTCTGCGCTGACGAACTTGCCGGCGAACTCCGCATCACGAAGCTGCTGCACGAACGGGGCAGCCTCGGAGTAATAACCGCTGTAGAACACCGAATCAGGTGACTGCGCCTTGATCTGCGTCACCGCGGCGGAGAAGTCCTTGTCACCCTTCTTGACCGAGATGTTGCAGGCCGAGTCGGCTACCTCTCCGAGGGTTTCGCGGACCGCCTTTGCCAGGCCGGTGCCGTAGTCGGTGCTGTCGTCGACGACGCAGATCTTCTTGTCGCCGACAGTGTTCTTCAGGTAGTTGGCGAGCGACGGACCCTGCACCCCGTCGTTGGCCAGGCCGCGGAAGAAGGTCTTCCAGCCCTGATCGGAGAGGGAGACGTTGGTGGCCGACGCGGTGGCGGCCACCAGACCGGCCTGGTCGAACACCCCGCCGGTGGCCTTGGTCTCACCGGAGAACGCCGGCCCGACCAATCCGATGATGGAGGCGTCGTCGACGATCTGCGGGGCGATCGCGGTCGCCTTCTGCGGATCGCCCTCCGTGTCGAAGGTCTTCAGGTCGATCTGGCAACCGGGGTTGGCGGCATTGTGCTTGTCCAGCGCCATCTGGACGCCGTTCTTGATGTTGATGCCCAGTGCGGCGTCCGGCCCGTTGAGGGCACCGGCCATCGCGATCGTCACCGGAGCGCAGGTGGCCTTGCCGTCGCCGGCCGGGTCGGCGGGCACGGTGCCGGACTCGGCCTGCACGGCCGCGCCGTTCTGGTCGATCTGTACCTGCTCGACGATCGAGAGGTTCACCGGTGCGGTGTCGGTCTGGGATGAGGTGGATCCCTTCGACTCCTTCTCGGGCGCGGGTTGGCTGCATCCGGCAACACCGAGGAGCATGAGCGCGGTCGAGCCCAACGCGATTGCATGACGTGTCGTCCGAGCGCGCACGTTTTACCTCCGGGTAAATTTTTCGCGGAGTGCTCAGGCATCCTGAGACTCCGGGGTTCGCAGTAGAAGATAGCCAACTCACGGCCGAATCGCTCGTTGCCCCCACCGACGCGGGCGCCGTCAGCCCTGCTTTTCGTCCCCTTCGAGGCTTTCCAGAACGACCTCGGCGACCCGCTTCATGGTCGTCCGCCGGTCCATCGCGGCCCGCTGCATCCACGTGAACGCCTCGGGCTCGGTCATGGCGTGACGAGTCTGCAGGATTCCCTTGGCGCGTTCGATGAGCTTGCGGGTTGCGAGTCGTTCACCCAGGTCGGCGACTTCCCGCTCGAGTTCCGTCACCTCCGCGAACCGGCTGACCGCCAATTCGATCGCCGGAACCAGGTCGCTCGACGAGAACGGCTTGACCAGGTATGCCATCGCCCCGGCATCCCGCGCCCGTTCCACCAGGTCGCGCTGGCTGAACGCGGTCAGCACGACGATCGGCGCGATCCGCTTGGCGGCGATCTCCGCTGCGGCGTCGATTCCGTCGCGTCGCGGCATCTTGACGTCCATGATCACCAGGTCGGGGCGCAGGTTTTCGGCAAGGTCGACGGCCTCTTGCCCGTCGCCGGCCTCCCCGACCACGTCGTAGCCTTCCTCGCGGAGCATCTCGGCAAGGTCGAGTCTGATCAGCGCCTCGTCCTCGGCGATCAAGACACGCCGGGGCACCGGCACGGGTTCGTCGGTGCTGGAACCGGTCATAGCGCCATTGTGTCGCGGTCGTGCTGGCCGGGCGAGCGGGGGCACCCGGACCCCTCGGCGTCCGGCCGTCCACTATCGTGTAGTGGCTGTACCGCCCTCGTATCCCAACTGGCAGAGGAAACGGATTCAAAACCCGTGCAGTGTGAGTTCGAATCTCACCGAGGGCACCAGTAGGCTTCATCCCAATTTTTCCAGACCGTGGCGATCTGGGATCACGTGGCAACGTTTGTCCGTGTTAATGGCTGATGGATAGCCATCAATATCGCGAACACGCAAACAGATGCCCGATTCTGCACTAATTCCAAATATCGAATTCATTTTTCAATTCGCCAACGCGACAGGGGAAGGCAATGGAACGAATGGGGATGCGAGGTCTGGCGGCAGGTTTAGGCGGCCTGGCCATTGTGTCGATGGGCTTGGTGTCGATGGGCTTGGTGTCGCTCGGTGCGACCGGGAGTACGGCCGAGATGTCGCACGAATCCGGGGGCCCGACGTTCAAGAACGCCCCCGTGACAACGACCACGATGCCGATGGTCGGCGACGACAACGACGGCCCACCTCGTGGTACGCCACCCGGTGGCCCCGGTGGCCCCGGTGGCCCCGGTGGCCCGGGCGGACCCGGCGGACCCGGCGGACCCGGCGGCGGCGGACCAGGTGGCCCGCCGAAGTAGCGCACCCGCGGCGATGTGACCGCCGTTCCTTCAGTCGTTCCCGCTGGACACCGGTATTCTTCACAGGTGGATGCTGCAGGCTCGGGCGAAGCCCGTGTCCCTTCGGGCAAGACTTTCCGGCTGATGGATTGCGAACGCCTGCAGCGACGACCCCCAGCCCGCAATCAGCACTGGGCCGACGTCGTCAGCCGGCCCCAGCGGGTGCTCACTTTCTCGACCTGGGTCGCCGCAATAATCACTGCGGCGCTGGGAGTTCTCCAGACGATCACCGGGTCGGGTGTCCTCTACATCGGTCTGATCAATCTCTGCATCGCCGCGATCTTTCTGGCGATCCCCCTGCTGATCAGGTTCAGCAATCTGATCGCCGCACTGGTATTCGTCGCCGTGTCCTACACGTCGCTCACCTTCGTCGGCACCCAGATCGGTACCGATTCCGGAGTGCAGTTCTACTATCTGGTGTCTGCATCGCTGGCCGTGCTCGTCGTCGGACTTGATCACCTGGTGCTAGCCGGGGCGGTGGTGAGCGTGGGCGCAGCGTTGACAGTGTTTCTGCAGTTCACCGTCCCGCCCGACACCGGCATTCAGCCGCGCTGGGCGCTCTACACCAGCTTCGTCTTCGCCACCGTGGGCGCCTGCATACTGATCTTCGCCACTGTCTGGTATGCCATGCGTGAGGTGGCCCGCGCCGAGCAGGCCATGGATGTGGAGTACGACCGGTCCGAGGCTCTGCTGGCCAACATACTTCCCGCAGAAGTCGCCACCAAGCTCAAAGACCCCGCGCACGGCACGATCGCCGACCGCTACGACGACGCGTCGATCCTGTTCGCCGATATCGCCGGATTCACCGAGCGGGCCAGCGAGATTCCGCCCACCGAACTGGTCCGGTTCCTCGACCGCCTTTACACCACCTTCGACCGCCTGGTGGACCGGCACGGACTGGAGAAGATCAAGACCACCGGCGACTCCTACATGGTGGTCAGCGGGGTGCCCACCCCGCGACCCGACCATGTCGAAGCCATCGCCGCACTCGCCCTGGACATGTCCCGGGCGGTGGCTGATCTTCGGGATCCGAAGGGCAACCCGGTTCCGCTGCGGATGGGGATCGCGGCAGGTCCGGTGGTGGCCGGCGTGGTGGGCGCGCGACGGTTCTTCTACGACGTGTGGGGTGACGCGGTCAACGTCGCCTCCCGGATGGAGTCCACCGACCCCGAGGGCCGAATTCAGGTGCCGCACGACGTGTACGAACGGTTACGGCACGTGTTCGACCTCGAGGAGCGTGGCCAGGTGGCGATCAAGGGCAAAGGTCTGATGCACACCTGGTATCTGGTCGCCCGCAAACCACCCGTCGCCACCCAGTCGGACGACGCTGCCGCTATCCGAGAAGCCCTCCACGCACCGCACTGAACCGGTCCAGCCTCACACCGCGTCCACGGTCTGCGCGGCCATCGGCTTCGGCCAGGGTTGCGGAACGGGCCGCGGCCGGACGTTCTGCGGCCACCAGAACCAGCGCCCGAGCAGTGCGGCGATGGCCGGGGTCATGAAGGCCCGGATCACCAAGGTGTCGAACAGCAGCCCCATTCCGATCGTGGTGCCCACCTGAGCCAGCACCTTCAGATCGCTGATCGCGAACGACATCATGGTGAAGGCGAACACCAGACCGGCCGAGGTCACCACCGAACCGCTACCGCCCATCGCCCGGATGATCCCCGTGTTGAGCCCGGCGGGTATCTCCTCCTTGAGGCGTGCGACGAGGAGCAGGTTGTAGTCGGCGCCGACCGCCAGCAGGATGATGACCGCCATCGCCAGCACCATCCAGTGCAGCTCAACACCAAGGATGTGCTGCCAGATCAGCACCGACAACCCGAATGACGCGCCCAGCGAGAGCAGGACCGTGCCGACGATGACCGCGGACGCGACCACGCTTCGAGTGATGATCAGCATGATGGCGAATATCAAAGCCAGCGCGGCGATTCCGGCGATCAGCAGGTCATAGGCGTTGCCCTCGGAAAGGTCCTTGAACATTGACGCGGTGCCGCCGAGGTAGATCGTGGAACCCTCCAGTGGGGTGCCCTTGATGGCCTCCTTGGCGGCCATCTTGATCGCGTCGATGCGCTCGATGCCGTCGGCGGACATCGGGTCGCCCTCGTGGGAGATGATGAACCGAACCGCGTGCCCGTTGGGTGAGATGAACTGCTCCATGCCCCGCTTGAAATCGGGGTTGTCGAATACTTCCGGCGGCAGATAGAACGAGTCGTCATTGCGGGAGGCGTCGAAAGCCTCGCCCATCGCCGAAGAGTCCTGCTGCATGGCCGCCATCTGTTCCTGCATCCCCTTCTGGGTGGAATACATGCCCAGGACCATGGCCTTCATGTTCTTCATGGTCGCCACCATCTCCGGCATCATCGCCACCATCTGGGGCATCAGGGAGTCCATGCGCTCCATCAGCGGCAGCAGGGTCTGGATGGAGTCGGTCATGGTGTCGATGCCGTCGATACTGTCGAACACCGACCGCATGGCCGTGCAGACCGGGATGTCGTAGCAGTGCGGTTCCCAATAGAAGTAGTTGCGGATCGGCCGGAAGAAATCGTCGAAGTTGGCGATGTTGTCGCGTAGATCCTGGATGTCGCCGACCATGCCCCGCATCTGCAGAACCATGTTGTGGGTGACGTCGGACATCTGCTGGGTGAGGTTCTGCATCCGCTCCATCTGATCGATGGTGGTCTGCATGTCGGCGGCCTGTTGGAGCATCTTGGCCGTCAGATCCTCGTTGTACTTCTGGGTCAGCTTTTGGGTTGTGCCCTGCATGCTCATCAGGAACGGGATCGAGGTGTGCTCGATCGGGGTGCCCTCCGGCCGGGTGATGGCCTGGACCCGGGAGATACCCTCGACGGCGAAGATAGCCTTCGCGATCTTGTTGATGACCAGGAAGTCCGCCGAGTTGCGCAGGTCATGGTCACTCTCGACCATCAGCACTTCCGGGTTCATCCGGGCCTGCGAGAAGTGCCGGTCCGCCGCGGCGTATCCCTCGTTGGCCGAGGTGTCGGGAGGTTGGTAATTGCGGTCGTTGTAGTTCGTGCGATAGCCGGGCAAGGTCAGCAGGCCAACCAGGGCCAGCGCCACCGTCCCGACCAGAATCGGGCCGGGCCACCGGACGATGGCCGCCCCGATCTTGCGCCAGCCGCGTACCCGCATCGTTCGCTTGGGCTCGAGCAGTCCGAAACGCGTGGCCACCGACACAATTGCGCTGCCGACGGTAAGCGCCGCGATCACCACGACGGTCATGCCGATCGCCAGCGGGACACCGAGTGTCTGGAAGTAGGGCAGTCGGGTGAAGCTCAGACAGAACGTTGCCCCGGCGATCGTGAATCCGGACCCCAGCACGACGTGTGCCGTGCCGTGAAACATCGTGTAGTAGGCGGATTCCCGGTCCTCGCCGGCCCCGCGCGCCTCCTGATAGCGCCCGATCAGGAAGATCGCGTAGTCGGTTGCGGCCGCTATCGCCAGCATCACCAGCAAGCTGGTCGCGAATGTCGACAGGCCGATGACCTGGTGATACCCCAGGAACGCGACCACACCGCGGGCCGCGCTCAGTGACAACACCACCATGGACAGCACCAGCAGCACCGTGACGATGGACCTGTAGAACCACAGCAGCATCGAAATGATGACGACGAAGGTCACCATCTCGGTCACCCGCAGGCTCTTGTCGCCGGTCGCCTGTTGGTCGGCGACCATGGCGGCGGCTCCGGTGACGTAGACCTTGACACCCTCGGGGGGTGTCAGTTTGTCGATGATCGCCTTGACCGCCGCGACCGACTCGTTGGCCAGCAGTTCGCCCTGGTTGCCGGCGAGCTTGATCTGAACGTAGACGGCCTTGCCGTCATTGCTCTGAGCACCCGCTGCAGTCAGCGGATCGCCCCAGAAGTCCTGGACGGACTCGACATGCTTGGTGTCGGCCTCAAACTTGGCGATCATCTCGCCGTAGAACGCGCGCGCAGCCTCGTCGAGTGGTTCCTGGCCCTCCAGCACGATCATCGCCGAACTGTCGGAATTGCCCTCCTCGAAGACCTTGCCGATGCGCTTCATCGCGATCATCGACGGCGCGGCCTCGGGGCTCATCGATACCGCTTGGGTCCGCCCGACCACTTCAAGCTGCGGCACCGTGACATTGAGCACGGCGATCAGCGCGATCCAGGCCAGGATGATCGGGACGGCGAAGGTCCGGATCATCCGTGACACGAAAGTCCGGTTGGCTGGATGAAGCGGGGGTCCGGCGGACGGCTCCGTCGTCGTCGGGGCGCTCATGCGGACTTCACGAAGCAGTAGGTCAACGCGTTCATTCCGGTTGCCGTTCTTTCGTCCTTGACCTCGCCGTCAACGAGGATGCGGCAGGTGATCGATGTTCCGTCGCTCTGGGCCAGAATGTTGGGTGCCGCAGACGGGGCGGTGGTCTCCAGGGTGAGCGACCATGGGATCGCCGCGGCGTCGACACGTTGCGGCTTGGCGTCCAGATCCAGGTAATTGATGTTCGCCGCACTGCCCGAGCCGAACACCTCGTAGCGCACCACCTTCGGGTCGAATGACTCGGGGTCGTCGGCGAAGACCTTCGGCGTCACCAAAGGCCCCTCCGAGCCGAAGAAGCTGCGGATTCGGTGCACGGTAAAGCCGGCGACGACGGTGACCAGCACCAGCACCAGCGGAATCCAAGCCCGTTTGAGGACGCCGATCATTCGATTCCTCCCGAATCGTCAGGTCCGGAGCCGTCGCCGAACCGGTCGAGCGCGTCGATGAGGACCGTATGCATGAACGAGGACAGGGTCCGCATCTCCTCAAGTCGGCGGGTGTCTTCTGAGGGCGATCCATGCATCGCACGCAGGCCCGTCTCCGCCATCGCCGTCAGGTCGGCCATGGTTCGGATCCGTTGGCGTTCCCCCGCCGCGAATGCATGGGGGCGCAGCCGATAGTAGGTGCGCCGATCCCCCGCAACCCCAACCCGCTCGATATATCCGAACTGGATCAACATGCGCGCGTTGGTGCTGATCCCGCCACTGCTGGCGTCAAGGGCCGACGCGAGTTCCTCCGAGGACTGCCGTTCGGGCCGGCAGACGAGCAGCCACCCGAGCAGGCGCCCGGAGAGTCGGGTCAGCCCGTTGGACTCGAAGTACCCGCCCATCTGTTCGACGAAGTCCATGATCTGCGGACTGGGTCGCCGAGCAGCGGTCTTGCTCACGGGTTTCACCGTAGACTGAAACCACCGAAACCACCGAAGTCGAGTCCGCAAAAGTGACGTGACAAGCGCCACACCCGCCAGGCGGTCCTGAGATTCAGCGCCCCGGGCCGGCCCCGGAGCAGGGCCCCCAACCCAGCGTCGACTACATCACCTTCGACAGAAAGGATTTCGTGCGTTCATGCTGGGGGTTGGCCAGCACATCGCGGGGCGGACCGCTCTCGACGACCACACCCCCGTCCATGAACACCAGCTGATCGGCCACCTCGCGGGCGAAGCCCATCTCGTGGGTCACCACGATCATGGTCATGCCGTCGGCGGCAAGCCTCTTCATCACCGCCAGCACCTCCCCGACCAATTCCGGATCCAGCGCCGAGGTCGGTTCGTCGAAGAGCATCAGTTTGGGGTCCATCGCCAGCGCGCGGGCGATGGCGACCCGCTGCTGCTGGCCGCCGGAGAGCTGCGCCGGGTAGGCGGCAGCCTTGTCGGACAGGCCAACCTGGTTCAGCAAGTCGCGGGCGCGCTGTTCGGCGGCGGCCTTCTTGATGCCCTTGACGTGCACCGGTGCCTCGACGATGTTGTCCAGCACCGTGCGGTGCGGGAAGAGGTTGAAGTTCTGGAACACCATGCCGATGTCACGCCGTTGCCTGGCCGCCTCACGTGCTGACATCTCGTGCAGCCTGCCCCGGCTCTCGCGGTAGCCGACGAGTTCCCCGTCGACGTAAAGCCTTCCGGCAGAGATGGTTTCCAGATGGTTGATACATCGCAAAAATGTTGACTTGCCGGACCCGGACGGCCCGACGAGAACCAGCACGTCGCCCTGCTCGACAGCCAGCGACACGCCCTTGAGCACCTGGAGAGCGCCGAAACTCTTACAAACCTGCTCAGCCTGCACCATGACCGTCATACGCGACCCGCCTCGGTCTGGGCCTTCGCCAGCGCCAGCAGTTGTTTGGCGGTCAACTTTCGGGAGATGCCTCGGGAGAAGTACCTCTCCAGATAGTGCTGCCCCACCATCAGAATGCTGGTCACCACCAGGTACCAGGTTGCCGCCACCAGCAACAGCGGAACGGGTTCGAAGATCCGCGCGGCGATCTCCCGCGAGGCAATGCTGTACAGATCGTAGGAATAGGGCACCGCAGTGACCAGCGACGTGGTCTTCAACATGCTGATCAGTTCGTTGCCGGTGGGCGGGATGATCACCCTCATCGCCTGCGGCAGCACCGTTCGGCGCATCGTCAGACCCCACGACATACCCAGCGCCGTCGACGCCTCCGTCTGCCCCTCCGGCACGGATGTGATTCCGGCGCGGATGATTTCGGCCATGTAGGCGGCTTCGTTGAGCCCGAGACCGATCACCGCGAGCAGGAACGGGATCGACAGGCTCTGCAGGTTGATGTGGAGCAGCGACGGACCGAAGGGCACCCCGAGCTGGATGTTCTGGTAGATCGTCGGGACCAGCCCCCAGAACACCAGTTGGACGTAGACCGGAGTGCCGCGGAACACCCACAGGAACACCCAGGCCACCCATCGGAACACCGGGTTGGGCGATAGCCGCATCACCGACAGGGCGATGCCCAGCACGACGCCGAGCACCATGGCGTACACGGTCAACTGCAGGGTGTTGAGGACGCCCAGCAGGATCCGTTCGTTGAACAGGTAGTCGAAGTAGGTGGACCACCCGTATGCCTTGTTGGTGGCCGCACCGTAGATGAAGAGCCCGACCAGGGCAACGATGACGACGGCGCTCACCCACCGCCACGGATGCCGCATCGGCACGGCGTCGATGGGCGGCGGCGCCACCGGGCCGCTGGGCGCCGGTGCCGACGAGCCGACGACAGTCACGGGGTTTATCCGGTGCCGCCGTTGATGACCGGTTTGGCGATCATCCCGGCCTCAACTCCCCAGTTGCCGGCGATCTTCTTGTAGTCGCCGGTCTCGATCAGGTGTTGCAGCGCCTTGAGCAGCGACTCGGCCAGCGGCGAACCCTTCTTCACCGGCCAGCCGTAGGGTGCCGCTTCGAAGATCTCCCCCGCCGCCTCGAGTTTGCCGTTGCTCTGCTTGATGGCGTAGGCCGTCACCGGAGAGTCCGCGGACATCGCGTCGACCTGACCCAGGACGACGGCGTTCGTCGCGGCATCCTGGCCGTCGAACCGGACGATCTCGATCGCCGGCTTGCCGGCCTCGGTGCACGTCGCGCTCTTGGCCGGCAGTTCCTCAGTGTCCTGAACCGTGGTCGCCTGGACCGCGACCTTCTTGCCGCAGGCCTCGTTGGGATCGATCGGCGCGCCGGGACGCTGGGCCCACAGCGTGCCGGCGGTGAAGTAGTCGACGAAGTCGACCGACTCTTGCCGCTCCTTGGTGTCGGTGAACGACGACATGCCGACGTTGTAGGTGCCGCCATCGATGGAGGGGATGATCTTGGCGAAGTCCGATTCGCGGTACTCCGGGGTCAACCCGAGCACTCCGGCCACGGCGTTCATCAGATCCACGTCGAAGCCGACGATCTTGCCGTCGGCGTCCTTGAACTCGTTCGGGGCGTACGGAATGTTCACCCCGATGATCAACTTGCCGGAGTTGCGGATGTCCTCGGGCACGCTCGCGGCGATCTCCTCGACCTTGGCGGGCGTGACGGCGACGCTCGATTCCGCGGCACCGGATCTCTTGTCTCCCTCGGCTCTTCGAACAACCGGAGAGGCTCAGCGCCGCGGCCACCGCGACAATCGTCACCGAACGCAACCACGTTCTCCGATTCGCCTGTTCTGAAAACACCTCTGTGCCCCACTTTCTGCTGACGTCGGGGCCAAACTTTAGTCGTGTCAAGGTGAAACCACAGCGCAACGGTGCCGTCTACCGGCCGAAGCAGTCAATCGGTCGGGTTGTCGGAACGGTGTGCCAGACTCTGCACATGACTACATCCTCACCCGGATCCACGCCCGGATCTGCACCCGGAAGCCTCGTCGGCCACCTGTGGAAGTCGGTCCTGCTGACCGGCGTCCTGTCGGTGATCCTCGGCGTCATGGTTTTGGCCTGGCCCGACAAGACCATCATCGTCGCGGCGATCTTCTTCGGCGCCTACCTGTTGGTGACCGGCTTCTCCCAGGTGTTCCACGCTTTCACGTTGCACATCTCCGGGGGCGGCAGGGCTCTGCTGTTCATCAGCGGGGCGGCCTCCCTGGTCTTGGCGGTGCTGTGCTTCAGGAGTCTCGGGGATGCGGTGTGGCTGCTGGCGATTTGGGTCGGCATCGGTTTCGTGTTCCGGGGGGTCGCCGAGGCCGCTTCAGCGATCAGCGACCCTTTCACCCCGAGTCGGGGCTGGCAGATTTTCCTCGGCGTCATCACCCTGATCGCCGGCCTCATCGTGCTGGCCTACCCGTTCTCGTCACTGGCCACCCTGACCCTGGTCATCGGCATCTGGCTGATCGTGATCGGCGCGTTCGAGATCGTGGCGTCGTTCGGTATCCGCAAGGCCGGAAACGAGGTCCGCACCGCAGTCGGCGAGGCGCTCGGCGCCCGCTGATTTCCGGTAGTGGTCGGTCAAACCCACGAGACGCGGACCGCGACTGGAAGCAGTCGCGGTTCGCGTCTTGCGGTGGATCGGTCTGGGTACCGTCGCGGTTCGCGGCGGGTACCCGGCGAGTAGCCTTAACCCCTACCGTGACGACACCTACCTGAGGCTGGAGCCATGACTGAGAACTCGGATCCCTCCCTCCAGCCTCCCCAGCAGAGTTCGTATCAGCCGTACGCCTATCCCCCGGGCCCGTACCCGGGCAGCTATCCACCCCCGCCGATGCCCTACGGCGATTACCCAGGCGGGTCGCCGGCACCCAAAAACGGCCTCGGTATCGCTGCACTGGTGGTCGGCATCGTCGGACTGCTGGGTTCGGTCTCCGTGGTCGG
>Ga0116183_1003076_pt1 | contig 17245 bp, 9 predicted proteins | sample AD_UKC078_MetaG_FD_89753 | JGI IMG/M metagenome (GOLD analysis project Ga0116183, IMG submission 89753) | Active sludge microbial communities of municipal wastewater-treating anaerobic digesters from USA - AD_UKC078_MetaG | ecosystem: Engineered > Bioreactor > Anaerobic > Digestate | place: USA... | reverse complement strand
TGGGTATTTCTGCTCTTTATGGTATGTTTGCAGGTATTTACCATTGGTTCCCAAAGATGTTTGGTAGAATGTTAAATAAAAACTTAGGTTATGTTCACTTTTGGGTAACTGCTGTTTGTGCTTATGGCGTTTTCTTCCCAATGCATTTTATCGGAATGGCCGGATTACCAAGAAGATATTATACCAATACAAACTTTCCTTTATTTGACGATTTAGCAAATGTAAATGTCATCATTACTACTTTTGCATTAGTAGGTGGTATATTCCAATTAGTGTTTTTATACAATTTCTTTAGTAGTATCTTCTATGGTAAGAGAACTGTTCAAAATCCTTGGAAATCGAACACTTTGGAATGGACAGCACCAATTGAACATATTCATGGTAACTGGCCTGGAGAAATTCCTGAAGTGCACAGATGGCCATATGATTATAGTAAACCAGGTCATGATGAAGACTTTGTTCCTCAAAATGTTCCGATGAAACCTGGTGAAGAAGTGTTACATCATTAATTCAACTTAGATTTAAAAAATGCCTTTCATTGTTGAAAGGCTTTTTTATTTACATCTATCTTTATTCTATATTTGTATTATGAATGAAAATCTAAACCCAACTAATGAAAACTTCAATCCAGAAGAACTTGATCTTGAGAAAAAGTTAAGACCTCTTTCATTTGTTGATTTCACCGGACAAGAACAAGTTTTGGATAACTTAAAAGTGTTTGTTGAAGCAGCTAATCTTAGAGATGAGGCTTTAGACCATACCTTGTTTCATGGTCCTCCTGGTTTAGGGAAAACTACTTTAGCTAATATACTTGCTAATGAACTTGGTGTTGGCATCAAAATTACTTCGGGACCAGTATTGGATAAACCGGGTGATTTGGCGGGTTTGTTAACCAATCTTGAAGAAAGAGACGTATTGTTTATTGATGAAATTCATCGCTTGAGTCCTATTGTGGAAGAGTATTTGTATTCTGCTATGGAGGATTTTAAGATTGACATCATGATAGAATCGGGACCAAATGCTAGAACGGTTCAAATTAACTTGAATCCATTTACATTGGTTGGTGCTACTACTCGTTCTGGATTGTTGACGGCACCGATGCGTGCTCGTTTTGGGATACAAAGCCGACTTCAATATTATAACACGGAATTGTTAACTACCATTGTTCAACGGAGTAGTAGCATTCTAAAAATGCCAATTACTATGGAAGCTGCCATTGAAATCGCGGGTAGAAGCAGAGGAACACCTCGTATTGCTAATGCATTATTGAGACGTGTTCGTGATTTTGCTCAAATAAAAGGAAACGGAAGCATTGATATTGAAATTGCTCGTTTTTCACTCAAAGCTTTGCATGTTGATGCTCATGGTTTGGACGAAATGGATAATAAAATTCTAACTACTATCATTGAGAAGTTTAAAGGCGGACCAGTTGGTTTGTCAACTTTGGCTACTGCGGTTTCTGAAAGTGGTGAAACTATTGAGGAAGTTTACGAACCTTTCTTAATTCAAGAAGGATTTATCATGAGAACTCCTCGTGGAAGAGAAGTGACTGAGAAGGCTTATAAGCATTTAGGAAAAATAAAAGGATTGAATCAAGGCGAATTGTTTTGATAAATAATAAAGAAAAATACACATCCTTTATTAAAGCCGAAGCTACTCGCCTCGGTTTTTTGTCTTGTGGTGTTTCTAAGGCTGGTTTTTTGGAGGAGGAAGCACCTCGATTGGAACGATGGTTGACCAATAATCACCAGGGCGAAATGGGTTATTTAGAAAATCATTTTGATAAGCGGTTGAACCCAACCTTGCTGGTTGATGGTGCTAAGAGTGTGGTGTCTTTGTTGTTGAATTATTATCCTCCTGAACTTCAAAATGGAGAAAGTTATAAGATTTCTAAATATGCTTACGGCAAGGATTATCATTCGGTTATTAATAAGAAATTGAAGAAGTTGCTTCGAAGTATTAAGGCAGAGATTGGCGAGGTGAATGGTCGTGCTTTTATGGATATTGCACCAGTGATGGACAAGGTTTGGGCGGCTAAAAGTGGCTTGGGCTGGATGGGTAAACACAGTAATTTGATTACTCAAAAAGTGGGTTCGTTTTATTTTATTGCAGAACTTATTTTGGATTTGTAATTGGATTACGATAATCCCACTACGGATCATTGTGGTTCGTGCACAGCGTGTATTGATGCTTGTCCTACTGAGGCGATAGTGGCACCGTATGTGGTTGATGGCAGTAAGTGTATTTCGTATTATACTATTGAGTTGCAGAATAATATTCCTATTGAGGCCAAGGGTAAGCTGGATGATTGGATGTTTGGGTGTGATGTGTGCCAGGATGTTTGTCCGTGGAATAAGTTTTCTAAAGCGCATAATGAGCCTTTGTTTTCTCCTTATCCTGAGTTACTTTCTTTTTCTAAGAAAGATTGGGAAGAGATTTCAGAGGAAACTTTTGCTAAGGTGTTTACTAATTCGCCATTAAAACGAGCTAAACTCGAAGGCTTAAAGAAGAATATTGCTTTTCTAAAAGAATAAGTTAGGTTAGTTTATAAACCATTAAAATACATTGAGATGATTAAGATTCTTGGATTGTGTTTATAGGTACAAATCCGATACTTGGGTTAAATATATATATATATATATATATAAATGGTTTTTGGGTTTTTTTGAACTAATTTAAAAACATAGGGCATTAACAAAATGATTACAATGTCTAATCCTTTATAATCTGTATCGATACTTTAGAACGAGTCTTTTTCAATAAATATTTCAAAAACAAACCGCTTAAAAAATTTCCTTTTTAAAGTTAGTCTTCTACCTTTGTAAGTTCGAATAAAAAAGAAACTATGCATCATAAAGATACGAAGCGAAGAGAGGCACTTTTATATCATGCCAAACCAACACCAGGGAAGATAAAAGTGGTTCCTACTAAAAAATATGCTACGCAAAGAGATTTGTCTTTGGCGTATTCGCCAGGGGTTGCTGAGCCTTGTTTAGAGATTGCTAAAGACGTTAATAACGTTTATAAATATACATCAAAAGGAAACCTAGTGGCTGTAATTTCTAATGGAACGGCTGTGCTTGGATTGGGCGATATTGGTCCCGAAGCCTCTAAGCCTGTAATGGAAGGAAAGGCATTGTTGTTTAAGATTTTTGCAGACATTGATGTTTTTGATATTGAAGTAGATACGAAAGATATTGATGCTTTTGTAGAAACAGTAAAAAATATTGCACCTACTTTTGGAGGAATAAACCTTGAGGATATTAAGGCACCAGAGTCGTTTGAAATTGAAAGACGATTGGTGGAGGAGTTAAATATTCCTGTGATGCATGATGATCAACATGGCACGGCAATTATTTCGTCGGCAGCTTTGTTGAACGCATTGTTTTTGGCAAAAAAGAAGATTGATAAAGTAAAAGTAGTGGTTTCTGGTGCTGGTTCAGCGGCTTTAGCTTGCGCTAACTTGTATGTACTGTTGGGTGTTCGGATTAAGAATATAATCATGTTTGATAAAGATGGTGTGTTATCTTCGGATAGAAATGATTTGTCTGATTTACAAAAAAGATATACTAGTGCAAAACCAGGCACTGATTTGAAAAAAGCACTTAAGGATGCTGATGTGTTTTTAGGACTTTCGGCAGGAAATATTTTGACACCAGAAATGCTAAAAGGCATGGCGAAGAATCCGATTGTTTTTGCGATGGCGAATCCGATTCCAGAAATAGATTATGATTTAGCAATTGCTACTCGAAAAGATATTATCATGGCTACGGGTCGTTCTGACCACCCTAACCAAGTGAATAACGTACTAGGGTTTCCTTATATTTTTCGTGGTGCGCTAGATGTTCGAGCGACAAAAATAAACGAAGCGATGAAAATGGCTGCGGTTAGAGCTTTGGCCGCATTGGCTAGAGAATCGGTACCAGAACAAGTGAACATAGCTTATGGCGAAACTAAATTAAACTTTGGTAGGGATTATATTATTCCGAAACCATTTGATCCAAGATTGATTTCGATAGTGGCGCCAGCTGTTGCAAAAGCGGCAATGGATTCTGGAGTAGCTTTGAATCCAATAACCGATTGGCAGAAATATGAAGAGGAATTGTTAGACCGTTTAGGTTCTGACAATAAGATGGTTCGATTGTTAACCAATAGAGCAAAATCGAGTCCGAAACGTGTTGTATTTGCCGAAGCGGATCATTTGGATGTTTTAAAAGCGGCTCAAATTGTGCATGAAGAAGGCATCGCTAAACCGATTCTTTTAGGAAATAAAGAGGTTATTTTGGAGCTAAAAGAAGAATTAGGATTTGATGCAGATGTATTGATTATAGACCCAAAAACAAAAGAAGAAGACGAAAGAAGAATGCATTATGCCGATATCTTTTGGAAAGCAAGACAACGAAAAGGGATTTCATTGTATGAAGCTCAGAAATGGATGCGCGAACGCAATTATTTTGCGGCGATGATGGTTAATAATGGTGAAGCAGATGCTTTGGTTTCGGGATATTCGAGAAGTTATCCATCTGTAGTAAAACCAATGATGCAACTGATTGGAAAAGCACCAGGAATCTCGTTGATTGCTACTACCAATATGATGATGACTGCTCGTGGACCAATGTTTTTGTCAGATACGGCAATTAATCCTAATCCAACTTCTGATGACTTGGCAAAAATTGCTTTAATGACTGAAAAGACAGTACGCATGTTTGGAATGGAACCAGTGATTGCAATGATTTCCTATTCTAACTTTGGTTCTTCTACAAACCAAACAGCTAATACTGTTCGAGAAGCGGTGGCTTATCTTCACAAATATTATCCTGATTTAATTGTTGATGGCGAAATTCAAGCTGATTTTGCTTTGAATCCAGAGATGATTAAAGATAAATTTCCTTTTTCTAAAATTGCTGGAAAAAAAGTGAACACCATGATATTTCCAAATTTAGAAGCAGCAAACATTACATACAAACTCTTAAAAGAGTTAAATCATATCGACTCTGTTGGACCAATAATGCTTGGAATGGACAAACCAGTGCATATTTTTCAATTGGGAGCCAGTGTGGAAGAAATGGTAAACATGGTTTGTGTAGCCGTAGTTGATGCTCAAGAGAAAGAAAAAAGAAACAAACTAATCAAAGTTAATTTTTGATTTATTTAACATTATTCCAAAGTAACACTATGAATTAAAGAATTTTGTTATATTTGGAAATACATTTTTTTGTAATAATGATAGCCCATATTCAAGGTAAAGTAGTAGAAAAAACACCAACAGAAGTAATAATAGATTGTAACGGAGTAGGTTATCATATTAACATTTCACTCCATACGTTCTCATTGCTTCCTGCTACTGATTTTGTAAAACTATTTACGTTTCTTCAAATTAAAGAAGATTCGCATTCCCTTTTTGGATTTGTAGAAAAATCTGAAAGAGAATTATTTAAGTTGTTGCTTTCAGTTTCAGGTATTGGTGCTAGTATTGCCCGAACGATGCTTTCTTCTTTAGAACCTAAGCAAATTATACAAGCAATAGCCGTTGGCGACGTTGCTACTGTGCAATCTATAAAAGGAATTGGACTAAAAACAGCCCAAAGAGCTATCATTGAGTTAAAAGAAAAAGTGTTAAAAGTGTATGATTTAAATGAAATTTCTACAATTTCACACAATATTAACAAAGAAGAATCGTTATCTGCTTTAGAGGTTCTTGGTTATCCAAGAAAATCAGCAGAAAAAGTTGTGGATAAAATTGTCAGAGAAAATCCAGAAGCAACTGTAGAAACAATAATCAAACAAGCGTTAAAAAACATATAGTACTTGAAAACTAACAATATTACTTTTTCCAATTTAAGCGGTTTGCTAATGTTACTTTTTGTAGTAACGTTTACGAATTCTTTTGCTCAAGTCACCGAAACTCCAGCCGATTCATTAGGATACAATACTGGAAGAATTGACATTGCTAATCCAAATAGTGTTATTAATGCTTATAAATATGACCCAGCAACCAATCGTTATATTTATTCTAGCACCTTTGAAGGTTTTAATATTAATTATCCAATTATTTTAACACCACAAGAATATGATGAACTGGTGTTGCGAGAGTCGATGCGAGACTATTTCAAAAAGAAATCAGATGCAATTGATGGGAAGAAAGAAGGAAGTGAAGCGGATAAAAAAGATTTATTACCACGATATTATGTAAACTCTGGTTTCTTCGAAACTATTTTTGGTTCCAATACCATTGACGTAAAACCTACAGGTTCTGTAGAAATGGATTTAGGAGTTCGATATACTAAACAAGATAACCCAGCATTTTCTCCACAAAATAGAGCGCAAACTTCTTTTGATTTTAACCAAAGAATCAGCATGAGTTTGATGGGTAAAGTGGGAACACGATTGAATGTTAATGCCAATTACGATACGCAATCAACCTTTGCTTTTCAAAACTTAATTAAACTAGAGTATGCTCCAACGGAAGATGATATTATTCAAAAAATTGAAGTGGGTAATGTGAGCATGCCTTTGACAAATTCCTTAATTCGTGGTGCACAAAGTTTATTTGGTGTAAAAGCCCAATTACAGTTTGGAAAAACAACAATAACAGGAGTTTTCTCTGAACAAAAATCACAAACCAAGTCAGTAACTGCACAAGGCGGAGGAACAATTCAAGATGCTGAAATTTTTGCTTTGGATTATGATGCGGACAGACACTTTTTTCTTTCACAATATTTCAGAAATAAATATGATGAAGCTTTAGTCAACTATCCAAACATACAGAGTAGAGTGCAGATTACTCGAATTGAAGTTTGGATAACCAACAAACAAAATAGAGTAAACAATACCAATAATAACTTAAGAAACATCATTGCACTTCAAGATTTAGGTGAAGGAGATTTGTCGGGAGTAGATGTTGATAAAGTAGTAGCAATTGCAGCTGGAGATTTGCCAGGATTTTTTGTGAATGCAACTGATGCGCCACCAAGCAATACTAACAATAAATACAACCCTAGAGAAATTGGAACTGCTGGATATCTGTTAAACAATAACATTAGAGATGTTACTACATCAAGTCAAGGTTTTAATAATACCGTTCCAATTAGCGAAGGAAACGATTATTCAAAACTGGAAAATGCCCGAAAGTTAAACGCAAACGAATTTACTTTTCATCCGCAATTGGGTTATGTTTCTTTGCAACAACGTTTAGCCAACGATGAAGTGTTGGCAGTTGCCTATCAATATACCATTGGTGATCAAGTATATCAAGTTGGAGAATTTGGTACAGACGGTGTAGAGTCAACTGTTGTAAGTGGTTCAGTAGATGATCCAAATATTTCAACGCAGAGTTTGATTTTGAAAATGCTTAAAAGTAATTTAACCAATGTTCAAAAACCAATTTGGAACTTGATGATGAAAAACATTTATCAAATTCCGGGTGCTTATCAATTACAACAAGAAGATTTTAGATTTAATATTTTATATACCGATCCATCGCCTATAAATTATATTTCACCCGCAAATGCAACTTCACCATTACCAGCCAATGTTGCAGAAACCGCATTGATTAAGGTGTTAAATGTAGATAAGTTAAATTATAACAATGACCCGCAAAATGGGGGTGATGGTTTCTTTGACTTTATCCCGGGTTTAACTGTTGACCAACAAAATGGTAGAGTTATTTTTACAACTGTTGAGCCATTTGGTAAACTGTTGTTTGAAAAATTAAGAACAAGTCCAGGAGAAGATTATTTTGAAAATTACAATGCCTCCTCTCAATTGCCAACAACTAATACTTTTAACGACAACCAAAAAAAATATGTGTTTCGTGAAATGTATCGTACCACTCAAGCTGCTGCCTTGCAAGATGCCGCTAGAAATAAATTTCAATTAAAAATCAGGTACAAATCGTCTGGTGGCGAAGGTATTCCAATTGGTGCATTTAATGTTCCTCGAGGTTCAGTAGTAGTTACAGCTGGCGGAAGATTGTTGGTAGAAGGAGTTGACTATAGTGTCAATTATCAAGCTGGAAGAGTTCAGATTTTAGATCCATCGCTGCAAGCATCAAATACACCAATTGAGGTTTCTGTAGAAAACAATTCTGTTTTTGGTCAACAAACTCGAAGATTTATGGGTTTAAATGTGGAACATAAATTTTCCAATAAATTTTTGCTAGGCGCAACATTGTTAAAAATGACGGAAAGACCATTTACTCAAAAATCAAATTATGGTCAAGAATCTGTCAACAATACTATTTTTGGATTTAATGGAAATTACTCTACCGAAGTTCCTTTCTTTACCAGATTAGTAAATAAACTTCCTAATATGGATACTGATGTTCCTTCTAATTTATCAGTCCGAGGGGAGATTGCTTTTTTGCAACCAGATGCTTCTAAAAATGACCAGTTTGGTGGTGAATCTACCATTTATGTAGATGATTTTGAAGGTTCGCAGACTACCATTGATATGCGTTCACCTTTAGCATGGTCATTGTCAAGTGTGCCAAAATTCCCAGAAATGCCTGAGGCTGGAACTGATACCTATGACTTTAATGCCAGTGCACTCGATTTGAGTTATGGCTACAAAAGAGCTAAATTAAACTGGTATAGTATAGACCCAACATTATATGTTCAAACACCAGGAGATATAGGGCCTGATGGCATTTCATTAAACAGTACAAGAAGAATATTTAACAGTGAATTATTCCCAAATCAAGAGTTGGCTATTGGACAGTCGCAAGTGGTCAATACTTTAGATTTAACTTACTATCCAGCAGAACGTGGACCCTATAATTATGAACCTGCTGCTGCAACTACAGGCGTTTTGCCTAATCCTGCTGATAATTTTGGTGGAATTACTAGAGCCATAAATTCAACCAATTTTGAACAAAGTAATGTAGAATACATTCAATTTTGGGTAATGGATCCTTATTATCCAAATACCGACCCAAATGCTGAACCAGCAGCTAACACAGGACGAGTTTATTTTAACTTAGGTGAGATTTCAGAAGATATTTTGAAGGATGAACGAAAGCAATATGAAAACGGTTTACCCGCAAACACTACTTCACAAGCACTAACCAGTTCGACGGTTTGGGGTAAAGTACCTTCGGCACAATCTTTAATTTATGCTTTTGATGTTGATGGAGGAAATAGAGCTTCTCAAGACGTTGGTTTTGATGGTTTGGATGACGATGGTGAAAGAAATTTACCAGGAATCGGTGCTTATGCTTCATTGCCCGATCCAGCTGCGGATAATTACCAATACTTTTTAGCGGCAACTGGAAGTTCAATTTTTGAAAGATATAAAAACTACAATGGTGTTCAAGGAAATTCGCCAGTTGATGTTTCAGATACTAATCGTGGTTCTACCACTTTACCAGATGTTGAAGACATTAATCGTGACAATACGATGAATACAATTAATGCTTATTATGAGTATAAAATAGACATTCAACCTAATATGAATGTTGGATCAAACTTCATTACTGATGTTAGAGAAACAGTAGCAGAAAATCTTCCAAATGGAAATTCGATTCCGGTTAGGTGGTTGCAGTTTAAGATTCCCGTGAAAGATTATCAAAATAAAGTAGGAAGCATTTCTGATTTCCGTTCCATTCGTTTTATGAGAATGTTTATGACTGGATTTTCTCAGCCAATTACGGTTCGCTTTGGAGCTTTAGATTTGGTTCGTGGCGAATGGAGAAGATACGACAACTCATTCCAAATAACCGATGCAAATCCAGATGATGACGGAACAAACTTTGATGTTCTTTCGGTTAATATTCAAGAAAATGCTAGCAGAAGTCCAATACCTTATGTAACACCACCTGGTGTTGTAAGAGAACAGATTGCAAACGGAAACAGTATTGTAAATCAAAACGAACAATCGCTATCATTGCGTGTTTCGGGTGATGGATTAGAAACAGGAGATTCTAGAGCGGTATTTAAAAATGTGAGTATCGACATGCGTCAATTTAACAAATTGAAAATGTTTTTACATGCTGAAGCTTTGCCTACAGATGGAACACCCTTGTTAGATGACCAGATGTCAGCATTCATTCGTTTTGGAAATGACTTTACCAACAACTATTATGAGGTAGAAATTCCACTAAAAGTATCGGCTCCCACATCGAAAACCGATGTTGAAATTTGGCCAGCAATTAACGATATGGATTTAAGAACGGAACTATTAACAAAATTAAAAGTTATAGCTTTAAGTGCTGATCCAGGCGATTTTGTGGACGGTGTTCTGTATAAAAATGATGTCGAACTTGATCCTTCATTAGCAGGAATTGCCAATCGAGGACCATTGCGAATTGGAATTAAAGGGAATCCAAATTTTGGATTAGTACGAACATTAATGGTTGGTGTTCGCAACCGACATGATCAAAAAGTTAGAGGAGAAGTTTGGTTTAATGAACTTCGTTTGGCGGACATGAGTAACAAAGGCGGAATGGCTGCCATATTAAATGTTGATACTAACTTTGCTGACTTTGCTACTATTTCTGCTACAGGTAGAAGAAGTACTATTGGATTTGGAACGTTAGAGCAAGGACCAAATGAAAGAAGTAGAGAAGAAGTGTTGCAGTATAATTTGGTTACCAATTTTGGTTTAGGCAAATTATTACCAAAAAAATGGGGAATTAATTTACCTTTTAATTATGCCATTGGCGAAGAAACGATTACGCCAGAATACGATCCATACAATCAAGATCTTCGTTTGCAGCAATTGTTAGACAATACACCTGATGCTGCTGAAAGAGCCAATATTGAAAATAGAGCTTTAGATTATACCAGAAGAAAAAGCATCAATTTTATTGGTGTTAAAAAGGAACGTTCTCAAGAGCAAAAACCACATTTCTATGATCCTGAAAACTTGACGCTTTCGTATTCCTACAATGAGATTAAAAAACAAAATTATGAAATTGAAAACTTTATTGACCAACAAGTAAATGCAACAGTTGACTATACTTTTGCTTTTCAACCAAAACCTGTTGAGCCATTAAAAAACACTAAATTTTTAAAGAAAAGTGATTATTGGAAACTACTGAGAGAGTTTAATTTTAATTATTTGCCAACCAGTATTTCTTATAGCACAAGCATTATTCGACAATTTAATAAACAACGATTTAGACAAGTTGATGTAAATGGTATTCCATTGGATGATTTATATAGAAGAAATTATATGTTCAATTATCAATATGGCTTTAACTTTAATTTGACCAAATCATTGAAGTTAAACTATACCGCTTCCACCAGAAACTTAGTTCGAAACTACATCGACGAAAACTATGATGTTGACAACAGTTATACTGTTTGGACTGATTTTTGGAATATTGGAACACCAAATCAGCATAACCAACAAATTGTTGTAAATTATGATTTACCAGTTAATAAATTACCGTTTTTAGCATTTGTAAAATCTACCTATTCTTATACGGGTGATTACAATTGGCAACGTGCTTCTTTGGCATTAGAGTCGATTGAAGGTTATAATCTTGGAAATACTGTTCAGAATGCTGGTTCTCACCGTTTCAATACGGCATTTAATATGGAAACCTTTTATAAATATATAGGTTTAGGCAAAAAAGCACAAGCACCAACACGACCAAAAACATTGCCAAAGCCTGGCGAAAAAATTACCAGCACTACACAACCCTCACAATCAACCAACGTATTTCTTGATGGATTGAAAGGCGTATTAACAAGTGTGAAAAATGTGCAAATTAATTATACTCGAAATCAAGGAACCATGTTGCCCGGGTTTTTGCCAAGTATTGGTTTCTTTGGCTCATCAAAACCTGGTTTAGGATTCATTTTTGGTGATCAAGCCGATGTTCGTTATGAAGCTGCACGAAACGGTTGGTTGACTTCTTATCCTGATTTTAATCAAAACTTTACACGTGTAAAAACTACTACTTTAGATATGACCGCTAATGTTGATTTGTTTCCAGATTTCAAAATTGATTTGGTTGCCAATAGAACTTATGCGGATAATTATTCGGAACAATATAATGTTGATCCAGTAACGGGTTTCTATAACTCTCAGTCGCCATATACTACTGGAAATTTTGCTATGTCAACCGTAATGCTTAAATCTGCTTTCAAAGGAAGTGACGAAAATTTCTCTTCATCGTTTAACGACTTTAGAGGAAATAGAATCATCATTGCCGATAGATTAGCTACATCATTTTATGGCAATACAACTTTTGCTCGTGATGCCGATGGATATCCAGTTGGTTTTGGAAAAAATAGTCAAGCCGTGCTTTTACCTTCTTTTTTAGCTGCCTATACTGGTTTATATACCACTGGGGCTAATGATTCTGCAAAAGATATTTCATTAGATGCTTTTAGAAATATTCCTATTCCAAACTGGACGATTAAATATACTGGATTGATGCGTTATAAATTCTTTAAAGATACTTTTAAACGGTTTTCTATCCAGCATGCTTATAGAGCTTCTTATACTCTAAACTCATTCCGTTCTAATCTTGATTATGATAGAAACAATCCAAATAAAGTAGATGCTGGTGGTAATATTCAATTGCAAACTATTATTGGGAATGCCAACTTGGTAGAACAATTTAATCCATTGATTCGTGTGGATTTTGAAATGAAAAACTCCCTGAAAATCTTGACTGAAATGAAGAAAGATAGAAGTCTTTCGCTAAGTTTTGATAATAATTTACTAACCGAAGTACAAGGCTTTGAATACATTGTTGGTTTTGGTTATCGATTTAAAGATGTCATTTTCTCTTCTAAGTTGGCCGATAATCCAACGGGAATTATTAAAAGTGATATCAATATGAAAATTGATTTCTCTTATAGAAATAGTAAAACGATAGTACGTTATTTAGATTATGAAAACAACCAAATTGGAAATGGTCAAAACATTTGGTCTGCAAAATTAACTGCGGATTATTCGTTTAGTAAAAACCTAACCGCTATTTTCTATTACGACCATTCATTCTCAAAACCTGTAATTTCTACCTCTTTCCCATTAACGAATATTAGAGCAGGATTTACATTGCGTTATAATTTTGGAAACTAAAAAAATTTTAAAGTTTTCATTTTAATAATCGCTCAAGAAATAATACTTTTGGATAAATTAATAAACACAAAACCAAATGAACATACCCGCTAATTTAAAATACACTAAAGACCACGAATGGATTGCTATTGATGGCGATATTGCTACTGTAGGCATTACCGATTTTGCTCAAAAAGAATTGGGAGACATTGTATATGTTGAAGTAGAAACACTTGATCAAACCATGGATAGAGACGAAGTATTTGGAACTGTGGAAGCCGTAAAAACCGTTTCCGATTTATTTTTACCACTTTCGGGCGAGATTATTGAATTTAATGATAGTTTAGAATCTAGCCCAGAAACAGTAAATACTGATCCTTATGGCGATGGTTGGATGATAAAAGTAAAATTTTCTAATCCAAGTGAAGTAGCCGAACTTTTATCTAGCGATGATTATAAAAAACTTATTGGCGCTTAAAACATTTTGGCTTGTAACGGCTGTTTTTTGGACAAGCACAATACTTTTTTTATGTTTGATAGATAGTAGCGAACTACCTTCTTTGAGTATTAAAATGGAAGGAACGGATAAAGGTGTTCATTTTACTTTTCATTTTATATTCACGTTGCTTTGGAGTATGTATGTTTATTCATTAACCAAGAACATCAATAGAAAAAAAATTCTAAAAGTACTCATAGCTTCTTTTCTTTTTGGTGTGTTGATTGAAATTTTTCAAGGATGCTTTACTACTACACGTCAAGCAGATGTAATGGATGTTTTAGCGAATACTATTGGTGCAATATCGGCTGGGATATTGATTTATTTTATTCTAAAACGAATTAAAAAATTAAAAACATAATAAAAAGTCCCATTTCGATGGGATTTTTTTATTTTTATAGCTTGAAAAGTGAATTCTAATTTATTGCTGCCTCCTATGAGAAACTATTTCTCCTTCTTATTTCTGTTTATTGGACTATTGGTTCAAGCACAAAACAACATTAAAGTGTCTGAAAGATTTCCTGTTTTTCCTGAATGTGAAGGGCAACAAGATGCAGCATTAGAAACTTGTTTTAATAATCAAGTGCATGATTTTGTATATACTACTTTCAAGGTTCCAGAAGAATTGACTACTAAGAATTACAAAGGAACTATTATCGTTTTGTTTGAAGTAACAGATGAAGGAAAATTCATTGTACAATATGTTGATGCCAATGAAAAAGCACTAGTTGAAGAAAGTAAAAACGTATTCGAAAAGATGCCAAAAATTAGTCCGGCAACTTATAACGGGAAACCAACGTATGCAAAATATACTTTACGAATTACTATTCCTTTACAAAGCATAGCCCAAATTCAGGCAGAAAAAGAAGCTGCTGCCGAAGCTGCCAAAAAATCAACTACCTATGTTAAAAACACAAAAGAACTCAATGAGTTTGAAGCTGTAAAATACCAAGAATTTGACCAACCCCAATTTGAAAGTCACAACAACATACCGTTATCACACAGTTATTATGCACAATTTGATGATGAATTAAACCAAGTTGGTGCCAATAATCATACCAGTTCAAAACCTTTTGCCTATGCTGAGGTCAATAAATATTACAACTTTAAAGAAGCCTATAAAGCCATCGAAAAACCAAAAACCACTTGGCTTGGTAAAAAATTCTGGAATGAAAATCTAGTCGAACTTAAAGGTGACGACTATTGGTTTACCCTAAATCCAATTGTGGATATTCAATTGGGGAAAAGTCAATCTAATGTAACCGACAATTCAAAATCTACCTTTATCAATACTCGTGGTATTCAATTTAATGGTGGATTGGGCAAAACCGTAAATTTTACCACAACATTATATGAAAGTCAAGGACGTTTTGCGGCTTATTTTAACCGATATGCTGAATCAATAAAACCTGATGGTGGCAATCCTGCCATTATACCCGGAATAGGAATTGCAAAGGCGTTCAAAACCGATGCCTATGATTTTCCTTTGGCAGAAGCCAATTTAGCCTTTACACCAAGTAATTTCTTTAATCTAAATCTTGGTTACGGACGCAATTTCATAGGTGATGGTTATCGTTCTCTTTTGTTGAGCGATGGCGCAAGTCCATATCCTTACATTAAAGTTAATACCACTTTTTGGAAAATAAAATATACCAACATTTATACTTGGCTAAAAGATGTTCGACCAGAAGTTATAGTAGATAAAACCTATGCTACCAAATATGTTGCCAGTCACTACTTGAGCATGAACGTTTCCAAACGATTGAATATAGGGTTTTTTGAATCCGTAGTGTGGACCAATCAAAACAATCGCGGATTTGACATGAGCTTTGTAAACCCAATCATTTTCTACCGTGCTGTTGAGTTTGCTTCGTCTTCTCGAAGCGGAAATGCCTTGCTGGGGTTAACCACAAAATATAAATTCAACAATCAAATTAACTTCTATGGACAATTCTTGCTGGATGAGTTTTCGCTAAATGATATTAAAGCAGGTAAAAAAAGCTGGAAAAATAAATTCGGATACCAACTTGGTGCTAAGTACTACAATGCGTTCAATGTAAAAAACTTGATGCTACAGTTAGAATACAACCATGTTCGTCCTTATGTCTATGCACACAGTGATCCCATCACCAATTACGGACACAACAACCAAAGTCTTGGTCACAATTGGGGTGGAAACTTCAAGGAAGTTGTGGCTATCGCACGTTACTTTAAAGGCAGATACTTTGCCGATGCCAAAATTACTTTCGGTGAACGTGGATTGGATTTTAATACACCCGACAACAACTTCAATTATGGTGGAAACATCTATTTAGATTATGATATTGACCGACCATTTGATACTGGAGTAAACGTAGGACAAGGAAATAAAACCACTATTTTGATTGCTGATTTACAAGCAGGTTATTTGATTAACCCATCTACAAACATGAAACTTTTTGGTAGTCTTATCTTTAGAAACTTTAGCCCAGCAGCTGAAACATTAACCACCTTCAAAGAAAACACCACTTGGTTTTCTCTTGGTTTGCGTTGCGATATTTTTAATTGGTATTTTGATTATTAATTTCTAAGTTGATAGACCACTTTTTTATTTTTCTAATACGCTCTTTAGAAGTTTATGTATTTTCAAAACCCTAAATCACTTATTGATTTCATACACTTATCATGCATTACATAGGGAGAAGATATAAAGAAGGTATGTGTTAGTTCACTACTGTTTTCTTATTGAAGGACGCTAAAAATTAAATAGGTTATTAATCAGGTTTTGTAGATTTATAAAAAAAGGACTTAGATTATACATTTATGTAACCAAGTTTATTTTACCCCTGTATCAAAGGCAGTACATGCTCTAATTGAAGTCCTGTGTAGGAGCAAAACTCTTCAATAGCCACCAATTGGTGTGGTTCTTTGTTGAAATGCTTTTTAACTTCAATTAGCAGTAATCGTGCGTGTCGATAACTTTTGCCAGTAATTCTTTGAACGTCTTTGGGGTATATGCAAACTCTTTTTAGTTCCAGTTTCATATCCTTTTTATCAGTCGGGATTGTATTCTTGTTTTAACTGATGGTCTTTTATAAAACAAATATACGCTATTTTTCTTATTTATTCAAAAAAGTAATGGGACAAAATAGTACCTAATGGGCTAAAATGGTCCCTCCTAAACACTAGTGTTTTTTTTCTTGATTAAACCCTCTAATCTTTGCTTTATAATTCACAATTCGGATGCATCAAATTAGGATTATAAGGTTTAAAAGAGTGTACCTGAACATTCTAAGTTTCATTAAAAAAATTATTATCATGGCCAGACAAAAAGGCATCATTAAAATAAAAGGTACTCTTGGAGATATCACCTTTTATAAATCACAGGATGGTTATCTTGTGAAAGAGAAAAGCGGGGTTGATGGAAAGCGAATAGCAACCGACCCTGCTTTTCAAAGAACTCGTGAAAACGGATCGGAATTTGGTAGGGCTGGAAAAGCTGGAAAAGCACTTCGAATGGCATTTAGACCTATACTGATTAAGTGTGCTGATAACCGAATGGTTGGCAGACTTACTCAGGCGATGATTAAAGTGCTTCAAGCAGACGCGGTTAGTGAACGTGGATTGCGCAATGTAATCGACGGAGAGACTGAGTTGTTGGTTGGATTTGAATTTAATATTCGTGGAAAATTAAGCAACAGTTTGTATGCTCCATATGCTGCACAGATTGATCGTGTAACAGGGGAACTTACT
>Ga0116183_1003068_pt1 | contig 17282 bp, 19 predicted proteins | sample AD_UKC078_MetaG_FD_89753 | JGI IMG/M metagenome (GOLD analysis project Ga0116183, IMG submission 89753) | Active sludge microbial communities of municipal wastewater-treating anaerobic digesters from USA - AD_UKC078_MetaG | ecosystem: Engineered > Bioreactor > Anaerobic > Digestate | place: USA... | reverse complement strand
GAGGGCTTTCTTTTTTTGCCCTGAGCCGATTCTTGCACCGCCTCTGTTGGTGCCGTCTTTTGCCATATTCATCACACTCCTTGTCCAGTGGGGGATATTAGCCGTTTGAAACTGCGATTTCTCACGCGAAGCCCCACGCCGCTGTCCGCTTTAAAAAGTTTTAGAGATTTTACCGCCCCCACCGGTCACCGCTCTCGACAGTAATTCGAGAGTGACAGGATTTACAAAGAGCCATGAGATTGCTCCTCTCATTACCTCCGCCTTTAGAGAGAGGGAGAATGTGGTGTACCTCTTCAGCTGGAGTGAGCCTTCCTTCTTTTTCACACTCCTCACAAAGAGGATGAGATTTGATGTAGCGGTCACGGATTCGTTTCCAAGCACGACCATATCTTTTGTTAGTGGCAGGGTCACGTTGGTATTGATTGTAATGTTTGTCCATTGCCTTTTGATGCTCGGCACAGTATTGCTCACGTTCTGCAAGCCGACCGCAGCCGGGATAAGCACAGGGACGTTTTGGTTTGTAGGGCATCATTTCACCTCGCTTTTGGGCATAGAAAAAGCCCTGCAGGACGAACCCACAAGGCTTAAAATCTATTCTATTTCGCTGATTATATAATAACACAAATGCAACTGTGGTATCTTGTTGCAAAGTGATGCAAAACGTGCAAACTATATTTTAATAGGATCTTCTGGAAGAGTCACATGGTTAAGAGCTGCATTATGCCACCTGTAAACCGTTGTTCTATCAGCGTTGAGTTCGTCACCGATTTGTTCCCAGGTGAAGTTATGCACATACCGATAGCGTAAGACCATGCGTTCATCCGTGTCTGCAACCTCGTTTATAACACACCTTATCTGTTCTTTGAGGGCTACAAGGTTATCCACTTCGGCATTTATCTTCCTTTCCAAATCCATAATCCGCTCTAAGCATCTTACAAACTTGGCATCTGTATTGCGTGAAGTTTGCACCTTTTCATCCCAGCTTGGTGATGATACACTTGTTGCCATTTCTCTGAGGCACTCCATTTCCTCGATGTCAGATTGTATTCTTTTATCAAGCCTATAAGCTTGGTGTAAATATTCCTTAACTTTCATGCTCTTCTTACCTCCGATCTTAATTTTTCAATTAGGAAATTCCCATCAACAGAGGTAAGTTCTCTATACCAATCAGTGTGGAAGAACCTCTCCACCTCATCTATCATGTCCTTCGCAGGATCATAGCGGGGACGCTTTTTCATTTTCTTCAGTGCATCCCTATAATCCTTAACAGCTTGCAGGATAATGGCATTTGCAAGTTGCTCATAAGGGTCGGTCATCGCACCACCTCCATTTTTGCCTTTACAGCATCAATTAAAGAGGATTGTGTTTTTTCTTTTCTTGTAAGTGCAGTCATAACATCTTCATCTATGGTATCTTTAGCAACTATATGGTGAATCACTACTGTTTTATTTTGTCCTTGCCTGTAAAGGCGGGCATTGGTTTGCTGATACAACTCCAAAGACCAGGTAAGCCCAAACCATATGAGGGTAGAACCACCACTTTGAAGATTTAGTCCGTGTCCTGCACTCGCTGGATGAATAGCGGCTATTGGGATATCGCCGTTATTCCAATCTTCAATATCTTTCGATGTCTTTATCTGCCTAGCAGGAAACCTCTTCTGAATACGCTCCAAGTCATGCTTATACCAGTAGGCCACAAGCACCGGTTTACCATTTGCTCCTTCAATCAAGTCCTCCAGGGCATCAAGTTTTCTATCATGTATAAGGTGTGCCTTATTTTTATCATCATAGACAGCACCGTTTGCCATCTGCAGGAGTTTGCCGGAAAGCACTGCCGCATTTACTGCATCAATTTCCTCATCACCTAAATTTGCTACCATCTCATCTCGGAAATCAGAATAAATGCTCCATTCCTTTTCGCTTAGATACACAGGCACTTCATTTATGACGCATTCAGGCATTTTGAGGTAATCCGCAGACTTCATGGAAATCGTAATATCTGATATTTTGCTGTATATCCTATCTTCAGCACCCGGCTGTGGTTTATATGAAAATATAATCTCAGCATTACGCTTATCCGGTATAAAGTAGGCACTACGGTAGTGGGTTATGTACCTTCCAAGCCTTTGACCTAAATCAAGGACACGAAACTCTGCCCATAAATCCATAAGTCCGTTACTTGAAGGTGTACCCGTTAGACCTACAATCCTTTTTACAGATGGTCTTACTTTTAGAAGGCTTTTGAATCGCTTTGCACTATAGGATTTAAAAGAGGATAACTCATCAATGACAAGCATATCGAAGTCAAAGGGGATACCACTCTTGTTTACAAGCCAGTCTACGTTTTCACGGTTGATGATATAAAGGGTGGCTCTTTTCATAAGAGCATTGATTCTATCTTTTTCCGTTCCTATAGCCACAGAGTAAGATAAGCCTTTGAGGTGATCCCATTTTTTTATTTCAGCTGCCCATGTTTGAGATGCAACTCTTAATGGCGCAATTACAAGAACCTTTCTTATTTCAAATTTATCAAGACATAGGTCAAACAATGCAGTAAGGGTGATTGCTGTTTTTCCTAACCTAAGCCCATATCAAGGAATATTGCAGAAATTGGCTTGCTCTCGATAAAATCAATTGCATACTGCTGATAATCATGTGGTATGAACTTCATTCGGCATCACCTCCCATCTCTCGTAGCACTTCATCTATCTGCTCTACACCATCAATGCAGTAAACTAAAAATCCTAACGCTTCCAGTTGCCTTTTTCGTCTTACTTGCAGAGGACGCATCATTTTGCCCGGTGCTTTTAGTTCAACAAATGCGATTCTTCCCATAGGAAGTAAGACAATTCGGTCTGGCATACCATTAAAGCCAGGACTTACAAACTTCGGAGCAATGCCTCCCATATTTTTAACTGCTGCTATCAGTTTTTGTTCTATATATTTTTCTGTCACCATTTACCTCCCATCTGACACAAGGACACAAAATCACAACCATTTCCTTATATTTACTTACGCGCGTGTTCGCTCACATGTATTTACTATCTCGTTTTATAAAAAAGCATTTTGAATATAAGGGAAATAGTTGTGTTGTGACGCATTCTTGTGTTTCTTATCCTCCGTAGTGATACAATCGCTGTCTGCCGTAAATGGGCTGACGCTTGATATTAGTGGTTCGCTCCCATCCGGGAATCTGAGACATCATTGCTGCAATACTGTAGCTGTCTGATGCCTTAAGCTCTTGCAGGCTTTTTCCAAAACATTCGCACCATATTTCTGCGTTGCTCACCTCGGTACGGACAATACTCCCGGTATGCACCGGATTTCCAAACTCGCTACCGCTTAAGTAATTTCTACGAGCGTATAAATCCATACTGTCCCAATCATCGGGCAGCCTGGTATTAAGATACTCTTCGACCATACCAACACGCTCATCAGCCTCCATTGCACCTTTCTGTGCTTTTTCAGCCTCCTCTAAAACATCACCCTCAAGATATAACTTTTCTCCGGACTTCCATATTTCTTTTGCTTCTGCCCAGAATTGTTGTCTGTACTCCTCTGTGAAATTCCAAGTCTTCTTCTGCTTTTTCTGATGTACCTTGATAATCCAAAAACGGCGGTTACCTGTAATGTCACGCAGATATCCACGCTCTCCGTTAACCGTTGCAATGACGATGCACTGTCTTGGATGGCTTTCGACTACTTTCCCATAGGAGGGTCTGTATTTATCATCTGAGGTTGAGAGAAATGCCTTAACCTTTTCGATGTCGGCTTTCCTCATACCGGCAAGCTCGCCTATTTCAACCACCCAGAACCCCTGCAGTTTTTCAGCACCCGACTTATCATCCATATCTGTTAGTGATAGAGTTTCAGAATAGTAATCTGCTGTCACTAGGTCTTTAACAATTGTACTTTTGCCAATACCCTGATCGCCATCGAGCACTGGAACGCAGTCAAACTTAATTCCAGGAACATATATACGAGCAACAGCTGCAGCAAAAGTCTTTCTGGTGACTGTGCGGATATATTCTGTATCATCAGCTTTCAAATATCTTATAAAGACATCCTCTACACGCTTTACTCCGTCCCATGCAGGAAGGGAATCAAGGTAGTCCCTTATAGGATGGAAACTTCTATCATCAGCAACCTTGGTAAATGCCACATCATGGTTTCTGCTTGAGAACGGAAGGTATCGAATATCCATAATAGACTTAAGTTGTGCCGTATCAGCATCTCTCCAAAATCGGTTTGCATCTGGTCTTTCCCATGGAAGTGGGCCTGTGACCTGAATGCGATTTGCAAGTTCGTTATATGCAAAATTCGCAAAATCCGGATCATTATTAAGAATGAGGTTTAAGTTGTACACGCTATTCTCTAACACTTGACTCCGAGGCTGATATTTAAGCCTTGTTTTCCAGTCATCACCACTTGCAAAAAAATCCTCTTCAGCTTCTGCAAGTCTCTCATTTGTAATAAGCAGCTTGACCTTATCATCATTCATTGCAAACTCGCACATTGCCTTGAACGATTTTTTCTCATCATCATTTCCAAACTTATGAAGCCTCACAAGGTCAAAGGCATTCAAGAGCTGACCGCAAGCAGGGTCTGATGCATGGTGACTGTAGGAAAATTTATCATCGTAAATCTGCACACCCGGCATAGAATCTGAATCCATAAAGTCATAGCGATTTGGTATTTCTGTTGTTGCATATACATCCGAGAGAAATGTATCTATAGCATCCGTAATAGAATAAGCACGGCAGAAAGCCCCAACTACACCTTCCTTAGTGAGTGGGTCCTCCTGCTTCTTCCCATCATAGTTTTTTACAACGCTTTCACGGGATGAGGTAGGTAGAAGTGAGCAGTCTTTCCAATCAGGATGAGCCGCAAGGAAAATATCCGGGTCAAGCCATTCTCCATCGATACGCTTGAAGATATATTCTCCATTTGACGGGGTGGTCGGCCAATACATCAGTTGATGTGGACGGTATGAACATTCATCAAACTGATCGATGCCCCATTCTTGTGCAAAATATCTCGCAATTGCCACATACTCGTCTGAGGTAACATCACGAGTCATAGGGATAATGATACGGACTCTCGGTGCTTCAGATGTATGCCCATGAGTGGTATAAACGGCTGCTGCATATTTGCACTCATCATAAAATTTATTAATAAAGTCTGCTTCGGCATTGTCAACATCACAGGTGAGCATAGAACGGGAAATAACATTTTCACGCTTTCTTCGGTTGCCTCTAAGCTGACCACCTACATAACCGCCTTTATCCTTTGCACGGTCACGCTCCGCTTTAGGGAGTTTCGGATATTCCTGCACCGTCTCTGTTGTACGGACAGTGGTTTTAAATCTTTCACATAGATCGTCAAAAGTAGTAGTCTTGTTAGACCAGGTTTTTGCCATACAGCTATTGCCGTAAGCTATACTCAAATCACGCATTACTACCCACTCCTTCCATATCTATAAAACGATATTCTTTTTGCGAATAGGTTTCTGTATCATCACGTTGTTTGCCCTTAAGGTATGGGTTAATCCATACTCGCTTTCCTGATTTGCACATTCTCCAATGACCGGATACTCCCCATACTGGGACAGTAATGGTACGGTGTCCATTTGAAATAGAAATAGGTTTACTCCCGTCATCCATAATTGTGATTATTCTCTGTACCTTGACCACCTGTGAGTGTCTTGCAGTTCCTCCTGCAGCTTTTTTTATTTCGTCATTTGACAGCCGTTTGTGTTTAACTTTTATAAATTCCGGTCTATGGATTAACTCATATTGAATCCCATTCCAAAGACACATTAGCCAATGAACTGTTTTTGTAAGACTCACATCATCGTATAGAACTAAACCATTCAGCTCACTCAAACTGTATGGCACAATATGAAATGAATCTGTTTCCTTATCCGGAAAAATTAGAATAGTTCCCAAGTCTTCGTATCCGCCACCAGAATGGTCACCATAGTGTAATCCTATATCACAGGCAATCGTGCTCTCATCTGCTGAAAAGTCCACATCCATTCCATATACTCCAAATTCATAATCCACATATGGATCTGCAACATCTGAGGCTATACTCCAGAGATCAGAACGCTCTTTATTTTCTTCACTGTCAGAAAAGCCAAGTTCTAAATGAAATACCGGCAATGATGCTACAAAGGGCATTATTAGTTCGCAACGCTCCCCAAGATCATGCAGCCTTTGAGATGTTCTTTCATTCAAAGCAATAAAATCTAAAGCATGATACTTTCTATTGCGATTTGTTACACTATAAGCAGTTTCTGTTGGGTAATTATCTATTGCAATCTCCCATACCTCTTTAGGTGCCTTAATCATCCGTTTCATAGAGCCTCTACCTCCTCAAAGTCTTTATTAAAATACCTAATAGGCTGCCTACGTTTCTTTGCCTTTTCTATTTCGATGCTCATACCCCTTGAAATAACATCACCTAAAACCCAGACTTCCTGGCATTTACCCATGAGAATAATATCCATGAAAATAGCGAGGTCACGCTCTTTTTCATTGCTGTCATCCATAAACTGAGGAAACATAAGGTGGGGAGCGAGAGGGATATTTCCCTTTTCTAATGCGAAACGGCAGAACTCCCGTGTCCGCTTATTATTGTTTTCGATATCTCCGCTAAAGGGAGAGCAGATATAGACAAGAGGCTTAAAGGCAGGTTTTGACGCTGCCTTGTCCTCCTTTATGATATTGGTTAATGCCTCCTGGGGAGTTGGGTCATGGTATCCTTCTGAATTAAATTTACTTATGCTCATAATGTCTGCCTCCAGCTCTAACCTTGTTACCACACTCATCACAAAATACTGCCGTGCCAAATAGATCACTCTCTCCGTCACTTAAGATTTCAGCAATGTCTACTGGCACCTCGGTACCACACATAGGGCAATGACAAAATACATTCTCATCTGTTATTTCAATAGATACCTCCATGGTATCGTTCAGTTTTTCTTTCACATAAAACATAATAGTTGTCCTCCTTAATTTGCGTTTTCTTCCATCTTCAACTTGTACCATTCCAGATGACGCTTTCGCTGCTGATAGTCCGGAACAGCTACTAACAAACCCACATCAACTTTCTGCAAAGTTTCAAGCATCGTAATCTGCTCATCGGATAGATAAGGGCGGATGCTTTTACCTTTTTCAATACCGTTGGCTATTCTGAATTGCTTTGCAGACATCCCAGTAACAATGCGGTTAATCATGTCACATTCGTTACTGAAATGATATGGCTTGGGATTTTCGTGAAGCAGCTTAATGTTGTCCGTTAGTAAAGGGAACTCTTTACGGGCTGAAACAAGAGTCTTAATGAACTGCTCCATTTCATTAAAGCGTTTAATGTATAACTCTTTGAACTTCATTGCTTTTTGCCCTGTGTATCCCATGACTAACATAGTGAAACCATCACGAGTCATGGCATAAGCCTTTTGCTTTCTGTTCCAACCATCCGTGTATGAGGTCGGCTCAAAATTGAGCTGAGCAAATTCTTTACTTAACCCAGAATTGGGGTCAGTGATTTTTGCAATGTCACGTAGCACATTCTTATGCTCCTTCTCAAAGAACTCAGCAACAAACAAGCTATCTACTCTTGCCGTATCCTTGGTGTCGGCAAATACACCATATTTGTCTTTAGGTATTAATTCTCTCATCAGAATTACCTCCTCATAATTTTTAGGAGGCCTTGACCTCCTAACTGGTAGCCTTGAGAGAAGGTCAAATCTGACGGTTTTTATATTCTTGTTGTAATTTTTTAGTTGCCCGTTTCAATTTTTGTGTGATGTTGTTTTCATCAGCTCCTATGGAATTGGCATATTCACGAATTGACATTCCATTAATACGGACAGCGATAAATGCATCAGCCCATTCTGGTTTCTTCGCAAGGGTCTTTCTAATCCAATCGCAAATAGCCTCGCATTCATAATCCTTACTGCGAGCATCTTCATCAGAAGAGATACAGAGATAATCCATAATGTTAAAGGACTCATCATCTGGTTCAGCCTGTATGTATCCCCTCTTACCATTTAGCTTTTTCATCTTGGGATTGGAGTCGATATACCTGGTTTCCCTGCGCCAGTCGTTGTATTCTTTACTGTTCATAAGGTCGAACATTTCCTGTACAGTCTCACAACGCTTTACTTCAGCTTTCTTTTCTGGCTTTGCTTCTGCAAGACGCTGCTCATAGTCGATATCCAGCATGATGCTGTAATCATTATCTGGGATATCAATTGTGGTGTAGAATTTGTGGCCGTTTTTGATGTTTTCTTCGTACAAAACTCGAATCTTCATTAAGCATTCCTTTCCGTCCCGGCATGGGCGGCGGAATACAAAAAGAGCCTGTGGTGAAGATGGCCACAGACTCCGCTTGTCCTCAAAATGGGCGCACGAAATCACGGTGGGTGCATCTTCATTCCAAACACAGTCTTTATCACTGTGTTCTGAACTCTTATGCATCCCGCCGTCCTTATGCGCACTTGGACATTGAGATTTATTGTTTTCAGAGAGAAAGTCGATTTTTGCGAGTAAATATTCACATTCGCATTTAAAAACTTTAGAAAAGTGTAGAAGTTTACAGAATTTTCTGCTATACTGGATGTGTTATAGATTTCCAGTTTATTTCCTTGAAATCTCTTACTCTCTACTATTAAACCTATAGTAGATACAGTTACCTGCAAGAGCCTTCAACGGTTACTTTAGTTGATATAGTTACTATTTTGAAAAGGGGGGCTATGGATGACTAATAAGAATACTCCATATCTTTGTGGCGGCACCTTTTTTGTTCTTTTATTACAAGCAAAAAGGTTAAGACGCAAGGCACGGGACAAATATCAAGGTGGCACAGATGGCCTTAACGATACTGATGTTATGAAAGGTCTTATTTATGTAGTTACAGGACAAGCTGTAGATCCATACAATGATTCATTTAAGAAGAACACATCAGAGTATAAGTCCTGCAAATACAGTGGCGGTACATACATTCCATTCAATGAAGTTCCTACAGTCAGCAGTTTTGATAATGCTGTAAAAAACAAATACTCCGACACCCTGGATAGAATGTCGGAGTTCACAAACGAATATTTGATTGTTGAAAATTCAGAAAAAAGAGAATGGCTGATAAAAGCTTTGCTCGATGTGATTGAGCAAGATGAGGAAATCAAAGATGAGGATCTATTCTATATTTGTAGTAATGGAGATTCCATTTCAAAGTCTGCCCTATCCGAAGTTTCAAGCATTGAATTTGAGCCTTTTCTTATAGGAGTACTACATTATATTCTATTGAACCGTAACAACAATACACTTGGTCGTAGCACATTTGAGTCATGGCATACTAGGCAATCTTCTCATTCAGAGTGGAATTTTGTCAGTGATATAGGTTGTGGGATTACCCACCCAATAACAGTATTTATGATGGCTGTTAAAAAAGAAGATTATAATGATTTTGCGGAAAACGAAGAAGAAGAACCGGAGATTATTATAGAAGATGCCACGGCTGGAGCATCAACACAGAACGTAACGCAGATAGTGAATAACCCCACAATTGTGAATCAATATGGAGAAAAGAACATTCACATAGACCGGGTAGACACTTTAAATTTGTAAACGGGAGGTGCAATGATTGAAAAATGAACTACAACAGGCACCTTCAAGTATTGTGCCTGCTAATCCTACTACTGTTAATCAATATGGGGAGAAGAATGTCCACATAGACCACGCTGATAATATTCATCAGACAGTTAACTATAATTTAACATTCATAGATCGAAGCCCTAATGGGAGAAGAGAAAATGTCACTCAAAAGATAAATACAGACTACTACAACCTATTTGTTATAAGTGGCGAGACCTTTATGCACGATCATTTTCTTGTTCCAAAAGACCGTGCCTTAGTCAAGGGAACCATATCTGATGACTTATTTGAAAGATTGGCTGCTCTTACACCGGAGGCTATAGAGGAAATAAAGACATTTCCTGCATTATTTGCAAGTGAAAATACGGATTATTGGGGAAAGACTGACCCTGAACAGCAAACCATATATGGACTTGTAAGAGAAATAAGAACCCAAGATAATGGAATCATGATTTATTACAAAGATTTAAACTTCATACCACAACAAAAAATTAATGAGATTTCTTTCGAACTGGGAATGGGTCGTCCAAGAGCCATAACTTCATTAAATACAACCAGATGGACAATAAAGAAAATTAATCTCATTGAAGCATTAACCGATGCTGGAATCAGCGTTCTGGCACCAACTTAAAAGAAAAGGAGGCGGTACAATGCAACCTAAAGTACCTTCTGAAATCACACAGATTTCTCTAAATGATGCTACATATAAAGACTGTGGTGTTTCCATTCAACCTACTCTTGTGAATTTCTTTTTCGGAAATAATGGAACTGGGAAATCTACTGTCGCAAAAGCCATAAAAGCCGATAATGGCACAACCTGGAGAACAGGCAAGTCAGCTACAGATTACAACATCCACGTGTACAACCAAGACTTCATTATTGCTAATTTGCAGACTTATCACAATATGCCTGGGGTTTTTACTGTAAATGAAGTTAATATTGAAATTCAAAAACAGATTGAAGATAAAACCACAGAAAAAGAAACGGCATCTACAGCTTTAGGTATTGCAACCGAGGGAAAGAAGAAAAAAGAAGAAGCTAACACTTCTTTATTTTCAATCTTCCAAGATGAGTGCTGGGATAAAACAAAAGACCTACGTGAGACATTTGATGGAACCCAAACGGGCAAGAAACGAAAACATCAGTTCGCAGAGGCCATCCTTGAGATTAAAACTCCAAAAGAACATGATCGGGCCGCTTTGAAAAGATTATACGATGCTGCTTATGCCTCCGATTCCAAAAGATATGATGAGTTTAAAATAATAACTGATACTTCTGCTCTTGATAAGCTTGATGGAATCGATATTCTTTGCAAATCAATTGTAAGTAGTGCAACCACTCCATTTGCAGAATTTATCAAGGCATTAAATGCTACTGCCTGGGTTCGCCAAGGTCATGAGCAATATCATGAAACTCCCGAAAATAAGTGTCCATACTGTCAGCAGAAACTTCCTGATAAATTTGAGGATGATATAAAAGCCTGTTTTGATGCTCAGTACCAGAGCGATACTATTGCACTTAAGGATTTCTATGACACATATAAGCAGAAGGCAAATGAGATATTTGCTCCGCTACAGTCTGTTCCACAAGACCTTTATCATGAAATCGAAATTGTGCCATACAACGATAAACTTGCGGCTTTAAAAGGTATCATCTCCTCAAACCTTCAGCAGATATCAGAAAAAATTGCTGATCCTTCCATAACTATTAACATTGATGATACTGAACCTACACTTAAAGAACTTAATGACATCATAAATGGATTCAATAAACTAATCAGTGAAAACAATGCTGTCATTGCTGCTAAACCAAAGAAACAGGCAGAATGTAAGATAAGTGTATGGGAGCTACTTGCTTTTTCTGTAAAAGATGAAATTAATCGCTATAATACAAGCAAAACAGCATTGGAAAAAGAAATAAATGCTTTTTCAACACAGATTACTGCTAACAAAAATGCTGTTCAACGTATTACGGGTGAAATTTCAGATCTAAATAGACAAATTGTAAGCACGAAAGCAACCATTGACAGTGTAAATACACTTTTGCGTGATTCCGGATTTCAAGGATTTAGTATAAGAGAAAAAGTCGGTACACCAAATGTGTATGAAGTGATTCGCCCCAATGGAAGTATTGCAGAAAATTTAAGTGAAGGAGAACGCAATTTTATAGCCTTCCTCTATTTCTATCACCTTGTTCGTGGTAGTGAAACTGCCGACGGGGGTCTTAGAGATAAAATTGTAGTTATTGACGACCCTGTTTCCAGTATGGATAGTAGCTCCCTATTTATCGTGAGTGCTCTTATTCGTGAAATGATTGAAATCTGCGAAAATAATGCAGAGGAAAGAGAATATATTGTTCAGGGTAATTTTATAAAGCAAATCTTCATTCTAACTCACAATGCCTACTTCCATAGAGAAGTTACATACAATCAAGTAAGGCACTATCAATATGTGAATTTTTATCTAATCTGTAAAGTGGATAATAAATCATCCATTAGGCTATGCGAAGATCAGAACCCGGATATTCCATCAGAAAAAATAAATATTAATCCCGTTCAGAATTCTTATGCTGCATTGTGGGATGAGTATAAAGAGGTAAAGTCTGCCATACCATTGATGAATGTTATTCGGCGCATCCTTGAGTATTACTTTTTACAGTTATGCGGATATGATGGTGCAATACTCCGTAAACGCATCTTAGTCGATAATAAAGATAGCTTCATTTCTCATAAAGAAGATGGAAGCCTAGATACTACTCAATATCAAATGGCATCCGCAATGCTTTCTTATATCAGTGCAAATTCCATTGGTATAAATGATGGAATGAATTATGTAGATGACTGCATCGATGTAGTTCAGAGCCGGGAAACATTTGAGATGATATTTAAATTTATGAGTCAAGAACAGCATTACAAGATGATGATGGGCATCAAATAGATTCAAAGACTGGAGGTCACAAAATGCGTATCAGCTATAACAAACTATGGAAGATGCTAATCGACAAGAACATGAACAAACAGGATTTAAAAGAATTAAGTGGTGTAAGTGCCGCCTCCATTGCAAAGTTAGGTAAAGGTGAGAATATTACTACCGATGTCTTACTTAAAATTTGTGAGGCCTTAAATTGCCGCTTGGAAGATATTTTAGAAACTATAGAAGATTGAAGAAGGTTACTATATCATAATACATTGGAATATCATTATCTGATATATTCAGTACAGCTGCTAATTTTGCTAAAATATAATCAATCCTTCCTTTCGAGTATTTTATACTCAAAAGGAAGGATTTTATGAAAATAATTATTGTGTATTAACAAACGCTCGGAATTGATCAATTGTTAAAGTCTTCTCATCACCTTTATTGAACAAAGTTATTCGCCAAATATCATCTCTCAAAATAGGCAAATAAAACATATGACCCGTTAGAAGTGAAGCTTGTTTATAACATCTTTTTAGTTCTGCGACTTTAGCAATATATATATTATTGTCAAAGGTAAATCCAGCAGATTGATTCACACTTTTAACTTCAAAGATGTGTACCCTTCCAAACTTATCCTTCATAATAAAATCAGGATACGATGAATGCAAAGCTCCTAAATAGTACTCGAATTTAATAGTTGATTCAGGAACATAGTTCTTTCCCCAAAGGAATATCTCCTTTTCATTAATAACCGTATCTTTTTCGACTTCGCCGAATAGATTGATTGAGCCTGCAATGGGATTGCTTTTTTTCTTACCGGTTTTGATAGACTCTATACTTCTTGTGGAAATATCTTTTAGAATATCAGCCCAGTCTCTTTCGGCATCACTATCAAAGGAAAATCTCTCTGCTCCATCTCGGCGTTTCCATACCCAGTTGCTAATATTAACAAACTTGTCTGTCACCGAATAATAACTCGAGGTCGCAAAGGACTCCTCACCACCAAGCTCCATACTCTGTGAATAATCACACATATACTGATTACTTTCCTTTGCAATTTCAGAGATATGCTCTACGGATTCCCACCATTTTGTATAAGTATCGGAATACTCATAGATAAGGTTTTTTACTGAAAAATCAACAGATTGCAATTGTCTGTTTACCTCAAATATACTTTTGTGAGCAAGTGTCGGCTTCTGCCTAGACAAAAAGTCTGTAAGATTAAAGTTTTCTTTATCTGCCAAGGGCTTTATTTTAGTTGTCTTTACTCTAATGTTCTGGGTAATATCGGACTGTTCATCATATAATTTAACACCATATGTTTTGCCTTTATCTTCAGGAGCAATGCCCCAAATCCAAGCTGTTGTTGCAAGGCTCTTTGCTTCATCCGATAGTGTCTCGTAATCAAGTAATCGAGGATTTCTTCTGACTCTTCCTATTACTTGTTCGTCAAGTTGCTTACTGCGAGAGTTTCTTGCTTGATATAACATACACGCTCTTGGAATATCCCATCCTTCAGAAATAACTAACTTAAATATAATTATATCAATTCCACTCAAATTACCTTTAGCATAATCCTTCCACTGTGAAACAGGTAACTTTTTTGCTTTAAATACATCATTTGTATTGCATTCCTTTGGGTCATTAACAATAAGCATCCATTTTAGTTCAGGATTTTCGTTCAAGGCAGGCATAATTTGGTTTTCAATTTCCTCGTTTGCCTTATTTTTGTTTGATATTTGAATTATTAAGCACGGATTTACACTTAGCAAATTTCGATAGCTTGTTTTTATTTCTTTAAATTTTGCAATAGCATCTCTTACTGTACTTGATTCATCGCCCCAAGTAACTGTCTTAATGAGTCTACATTGTTCTGCTTCTGCATCTGTTATTTCAACATCAGGATGCTGTCCACGAGAAAGTTTTGGAGTAGCAGAAAAGTTTACAGTAGTGTCAAAATATACTGGAGCGATTGCATCCAAGTTAGAGGTTGCTATGTGACATTCGTCTTTTATCCAGACAATCGCCTTATACTCAATCATTTTTATTTCTGTCAAGAATGCAAGCATAGGCCCTTGCATAAGGCGAGAGTTTTCTTTGTATAGATCTCGCGGAAGTAAATAAATATTATAATCACTTGGAATATGTAGCCTTTCTTCACCTGCAATGTCACTGTTTATCAAATACGGATTTAAATTGGTAAAGTTGTTTTTATCCCTGTATTCGCAAAACTTATCATAATTCTGACGAGCAAGATCACTTTTGGAAAGAGAAGACACAAGAAAAATAATCTTCTGATTTTGTTCAAGCATTCTATTCATAAAATCGGCCATCATATAAGTCTTTCCGCTTCCGGTTGGTGCTCTGAACGTATATGAACTTTTGTTTTGTGTTTTTATAGCTTCTATTAATTGATTGACTGCTCCGTTTTGAAGCTCTTTGATTTCCGCAAGCATTTAGTTTCCCTCCAATTGCCTTTGAGTAGCCTCAAAATTATCGCAAACCCATTCTATCTTTCTTTGTATAGTTGTAAATTTTTCTACACCATACAATGTCTCTTCAATAACATCAAAAGGAGTTTTCCCTTCGGCAGCTTCAAAATTTGCAACTTCTGCAATTTCATATACTTCAAGATTATCACCTAAAGGAGTATGATCTTTTATCCATTCAAAGTTATTTGCTCCATCATAACATGAACCTGTCATTACACGCTTAAGCCTTTTTGTTGTGATATCGTATGCTATTCCGTTCGGGTTCTTATCGGTAACTTCATTATTCTGAATCAAAATAAATTCTCTTGTTCCACCGTCAGAATTATTTAATTCTAATGCTGCTTGTCCAGCAGTACCGGAACCTGCAAAAAAGTCTAATACGATTGCATTTTTTGGCCCAATATCAAAGCAACGCTTAATTAATTCTGTTGGTTTAGGATTGTCAAATAGTCCTTTTTTCCCAAAGATTTGTTCGAGTTCTTTACTTGCTCTACTATTCTCAGGAAGATCGTTCCATAACGTATCAATACGCTTACCTGGATTCTTGCGTTCGTTCCAATATCCTTTTTCGTTTAATGCCCCATTTTCTAAACTGAGTCTACCGTCATTTTCAAGTTTCTTTAACTTATGTTTATTTATTCTCCATCCCTTTGCAGGGCAAGGCCATATTTTCCCTGTATTATCTATATAATCGTAAGTTGTTTCAGGTCCTGGGTTACCAGGCTTCTGTAAAGGAATTAGACGATATTTACCCCTACCGTCGTTATCGTCTCTGCTATACATAGCTTTTGTTGACTCAGCAAGTTCCTTATAAGTTTCGTTTAAAGTATATCTATCAGTTTTTGCATAAAGCAAAATATACTCTGTGTTAATTGTGAATTTGTCCTTTTCGGTTTTACCACTTGAGTTTTTCTGCCATACAAACGAATTAATAAAGCACCTTTCTGTAAAAACCTCATCGAAAAGTCCCTTGACATAAGCATGATTTCTATCGTCAATGCTGCAAAAAATCAATCCTTCATCGCTTAGTAGTTTTTTAGCCAGTAATAAACGAGGATAGAGCATAGAAAGCAAATTATCTCTTGTTATTGCATTTTCGTAATTTGTTTCGGCAAACTCACCCATACTATCTTTTCCATAAGGTGGGTCAATGTATATTACATCAACAGCGCCTTTGTACTCAATAAGCAGGTTTAGCAGTGCCGGATAATTGTCACCTATAATTAGTTTATGATGCAACTTGTTTTCATCGGTAGTGAATGAAAGCTGTGTATTTTTCTTGAAGTACTTAATTGTATCTGACATTTTTTCGAGCCTTTTATCAAAGTGAAAGCCAGTGCGCTTGTATGTTGTGCCAAGCTCCGCTATCATAATTGCTTCATCGAGAGTATCTGCTTTCTCAATAAGCTTTTTAAGTAATTCAAAATTTGTTGGCTCAAGGATTTTATCTTGCACTCGTCTTTGAAGATCACCAATCAATTCTTGTTTGCTTGTCTCTTTCAACATCGTTATTCCTCCTCAGAATGGCTAAGCCATTCGGTTTCTATTTTTTCATACGGCAAGTCATTCTTTGAGCAAAAAGATTTAAGTTTTTTCATTGCTGTAAGATTAGGACGTGCCTTGCCTTTTTCCCAACGATTAACAGTCGATGGGGAGACGCCCAATTCTTTAGCAAAATCTTCTTGCGTTATAAGCATTTTTTGACGAAGCATCTTAATACTATTAGATAATTGCATTTCGATTGCATCTCCTTATCATTATATAGTCATCATTCTATCATAAAACTGGCGTTTTTACAATGAGATAACTGAAGTAAAACTTACATGAAAACTTACAGTTCTCTTCCTACCAAAACGATACTCGAGAATATTGTATAGACCTGCTTATTACTCTAAATTGAGTAATGGAAAAGGTGAAACGACTTGCTACTATCTTTTTTTCTACAGTAGTTTTATCAACTCGACATCAACTTGACAGTAATAATATCCACTCACCCCATTTTTGACAGTAATTTTGTCAACTCACAAGGCAGAAAGTAATTCTATCCACTCAACCCTGTATTTTTATGGTTTTGGATATGTTCTTACAATAAAAAATTCCGTGACCCGGAACCCAGGTCGAATATGAGTTCAAAATCACGGAAATCCCTTTATATCAAGCACTTTTACACTCTTATTTCTCAACCCTTGACATCAATACTACCATCTCAACGTG
>Ga0116183_1003059_pt1 | contig 17304 bp, 15 predicted proteins | sample AD_UKC078_MetaG_FD_89753 | JGI IMG/M metagenome (GOLD analysis project Ga0116183, IMG submission 89753) | Active sludge microbial communities of municipal wastewater-treating anaerobic digesters from USA - AD_UKC078_MetaG | ecosystem: Engineered > Bioreactor > Anaerobic > Digestate | place: USA... | reverse complement strand
CCGACCTATCCGGCGCAATGCGCAAACGCCGGATAGGAACGGCAAAATTTTTTACACTTCTACTACTTCTTTATCACACATCAGCAAAAAGCCAGGGCGTCAAGCAATTAGTCGCCGGCGGAGGCGTCGCGCTCATCGGCCTTACCCTTGTTCCCCTGCTCGCAGGCCTCTTTTAAGTTGAACCGTGCAAAATCAATCCTCTGTGTCCTCTCGCGCCCTTGCGGGAGGACACTTGAAAGGAGGCGGCTTGATTGATATGGGATATGATTGAAGAATGGTTCCGTGAACTGCTGATTGACGGCATTTCCAGCAACTTGGCGGGGATGTTCGACGCGGTAAATCTCAAAGTGGCGGAAATTGCCGGGGATGTGGGCATGACGCCATCCGCATGGAACAGCGGTATTTTCAACATGATAAAAAGCCTTTCCGAAACCGCCATACTCCCCATAGCCGGTATTATTCTGACCTTTGTTGCCTGTTATGAGCTTATCCAGATTGTCATTGAGAAAAACAATCTCCATGACCTGGACACTTGGATTTTCTTTAAATGGATTTTCAAGACAATGGCTGCCGTGCTGCTTGTTACAAACACTTGGAATATCGTCATGGGCATATTTGACCTGACGCAGCATGTGGTGAGCCAGAGCGCCGGAGTGATTATCGCCGATACGGGAATTGACATGACAAACGCCCTGGCGAACCTGGAAACAACCCTTGCAGACTGGAATATCGGCGCCCTTTTGGGATTATGGTTCCAAAGTATCTTTGTGGGGCTCACCATGAGGATCCTCTCCGTCTGCATTTTTCTTGTAATCTACGGCAGAATGATTGAAATATATCTGACAACCTCAATCGGGCCTATCCCGCTTGCAACAATGGTAAATCGGGAATGGGGCGGCATAGGGCAGAATTATCTTAAATCCCTGCTCGCCCTGGGCTTCCAGGCATTTCTCATAATGGTCTGTGTGGCTATCTATGCGGTGCTGATACAGACTATCGTTGTGAGCGACGACATAACGGGGGCTATCTGGTCCAGTATGGGGTACACGGTGCTGCTCTGCTATACACTTTTCAAAACGGGCAGCTTGGCGAAAAGCCTGTTTTCAGCCCATTAAAGGAGGGATTTTAATGGCCTATGTAACGGTCCCGAAAGACCTTACCAAAATAAAAAGCAAGGTATTGTTTGGCCTTACCAAACGGCAGCTTGCTTGCTTTTCCCCGGCGGTGCTTATCGGAGTGCCGCTTTTCTTTTTGCTCAAAAGCAGCGCCGGAAACAGTACGGCGGCGCTCTGCATGATACTTGTCATGCTTCCGTTTTTCCTGCTCGGCATGTATGAACGGAACGGGGAGCCTTTGGAAGTTATCGCAAAGCATTTTATCCGCACAAAATTCATTCTTCCAAAGAAGCGCCCCTATCAGACAAATAATTTCTATGCCGCCCTCATGCGGCAGGACAGACTTGAAAAGGAGGTAAAAGCCATTGTCCAAAACAAAAAGAACCGCCCATCGGCAAAAGCTGACCCGCGCACAAAAGAGGGAAATTGAAAGAATTATCCGTGAGGCCAAAGGCGACGGCAAGCCCCATTCGGCCCAGGACACTATCCCATTTGAAAATATCTATCCTGACGGTCTTTGCAAGATAGATGAAAGAAGCTACTCAAAGTGCATTGAGTTTGAGGACATCAATTATCAACTTGCCGGGACAGATGATAAAACGGCAACCTTTGAAAATCTCTGCGACTTCTACAATTATTATGACGCCTCTATCGGTATTCAGCTTTCCCTTATCAGCCGGTATGCCAACAAGGAGGATTTTGAACAATCCATTGAAATACTGCCCCAGGGTGATGACTTTGACCCTATTCGCGGAGAGTACACTTCCATGCTCAGAGGACAGCTTACAAGAGGAAATAACGGCCTTGTAAAAACAAAGTTTCTGACCCTCACCATCGAGGCCGACAACATCCAGGCTGCCAGAAGCAGGCTTGCCCGTATTGAGACGGACAGCCTGAACAATTTCAAAGTCATGGGTGTTGCCGCAAGGGTGCTGGATGGAAAACAGCGACTTTCCTTGCTGCACGGGATACTTCACCCCGACGGGGAAAAATTCGCTTTTGAATGGAGCTGGCTGCCCCAAAGCGGCCTGTCGGTGAAAGATTTTATTGCCCCGTCCTCGTTTGAATTCGGCGCAACAAGGACATTTCGCATGGGTAAAAAGCTGGGAGCCGTTTCTTTCTTGCAGATTTTAGCACCGGAGATCAGCGACCGTATGCTTGCGGATTTCATGGAAGCGGACAGCGGCATTATGGTAAATCTCCATATCCGCAGTATCGACCAGAACGAGGCCATAAAGACCATTAAAAGGAAGATTACCGATTTAGACGCAATGAAAATCAACGAGCAGAAAAAAGCGGTGCGCTCCGGCTATGACATGGATATTATCCCCTCGGACCTTTCAACTTACGGAACGGAGGCGAAGAACCTTTTACATGAGCTGCAAAGCAGGAATGAAAGAATGTTCCTTTTGACATTCCTTGTGCAGAACCTTGCGGATACAAAACGCAAATTGGAAAATGCCGTGTTCCAGGCCTCCGGTGTGGCGCAGAAATATAACTGTCAGCTTGTGCGCCTGGACTTTCAACAGGAGTCAGGGCTTGTGTCATCTCTCCCTTTGGGGCTCAATCAAATCAACATCCATCGAGGCCTTACCTCAAGCAGTACGGCGATATTCATACCTTTTACCACGCAGGAGCTTTTTCAAATCGGCGGCCTTTACTATGGCCTGAACGCTTTAAGCAGCAATATGATACTCTGTGACCGCAAACGCCTGAAAAATCCCAACGGCTTAATCCTCGGAACGCCGGGCAGCGGAAAATCATTCTCTGCAAAGCGTGAGATTGTCAATGTGTTTCTTGTTACCCAGGATGACGTGATTATCTGTGACCCGGAGGCAGAATATTTTTCCTTAGTGGAAAAACTTCACGGCCAGGTTATCCGGCTGTCTCCCACAGGGAAAGGCATTGACGGCAAGCCTCAGTATGTTAACCCTATGGATATTAACCTCAACTATTCGGAAGATGACAGCCCTCTTGCCCTAAAGAGTGATTTCATTCTCTCCCTGTGTGAATTGGCGGCAGGCGGTAAAAACGGCCTGGAGCCGGTGGAAAAAACCGTCATTGACCGTGCAGCACGAAACGTCTACCGTTCCTACCTTGCAGACCCGAAGCCGGAAAATATGCCGATTTTAGAGGACCTATACAATGAAGTGAAGCGGCAGCCGGAACCGGAGGCCCAGCGTATCGCTTCCGCTTTGGAGCTCTATGTTCACGGCAGCCTGAATGTGTTCAATCACCGTACCAATGTGGATATTGAAAACCGTCTTGTCTGCTTTGATATTAAGGAGCTTGGCAAGCAGCTCAAGAAAATTGGTATGCTCATCATCCAGGACCAGGTATGGAACCGTGTTACCCTAAACCGCAGCCAGGGCAAAGCAACCTGGTACTATATGGATGAATTTCATCTGCTCTTAAAAGAAGAACAGACCGCCGCCTATTCCGTTGAAACATGGAAACGATTTAGAAAGTGGGGCGGGATTCCCACCGGGATAACCCAAAATGTCAAGGACCTGCTTTCTTCCCGTGAGATTGAGAATATCTTTGAGAATTCAGACTTTGTGTATATGCTCAATCAAGCTGCCGGCGACAGAGAGATACTTGCGAAACAGCTCAATATCTCCCCGAAGCAGCTTTCCTATGTTACCCATTCAGAGGCCGGTGAGGGCCTTATTTTTTATGGCAACGTCATTCTGCCCTTTGTGGACCGCTTCCCGCGGAATACGGAGCTGTACCGCATTATGACCACCAAACCCGAAGAAGTGAAAGGAGAAAACGGAATATGAAAAATGAAAAACTGTATTTGATTGCCGAAGAAACCTACCACAAGCACATTGATGAGGAAGTACATCTGTACGGCCTGCTTCATCAGCTTGCCTTCATAGCCTCTAAAGTAAAGGACCGTGAGGATATGGAGCACTTGAAAGATACCGCCATCCGATACGGGCAGATTGCGGATGAACTCTTTGCAGGCTGGAACATCCCCGGCCGATACCTTGTTTACGGCGACAAGGCGGACCTTAGCCATCTGAAAAGCATCGAGCTTATGGAAGCCTTGGCTGAGGATGACACGGAGGATGAATTTTCCCTGTGCGGCGCTTTGGAGGAATACCGCCAGGGACTTTTGGAACAGGCGGAGATTATAGCGGAGGCCATTGCGGAGCTGGACGCTATGGGCTGTGAGTAGCCTATGGCGGCGCTTACCCACGCAAGTCTTTTTTCGGGCATCGGCGGCCTTGACCTTGCGGCGGAGGCTGCGGGCTTTGAAACGGTCTGCCAATGCGAATGGGCGGATTATCCCTATTCCGTTTTAGAAAAGCATTGGCCGGATGTACCGAAATTCAGGGATATTATCACACTCACAAAGGAGGCATTTATTGAAAAAACAGGACTTGAAACAATCACCATCTTATCCGGCGGCTTCCCCTGTCAGCCATTCTCAACCGCCGGACAGCGAAAAGGATTGAGGATGAACGCTATCTATGGCCGGAAATGTGCAGAGTTATTGACGAGCTGCGACCCGCTTACGTGCTTGGGGAAAATGTTGCTGGCTTCATTGATATGGGCCTCGACAAAACGATTTTTGACCTGGCAAAAGCGGGATACGCTGTTCTCCCATTCGTATTTCCGGCTTGCGGCGTCGGCGCATGGCATGAGCGCCAGCGAACTTTTATCATCGCGGCTGATGTTTCCCACGCCCCTTGCTTCCGACAAAGGCACGAACCGGGACGCGCAAAACCTGGATGTGTACCTGTCGGAAAATGGCGTGTTCCGAAAGAAGAACAAAAACGGGGCCATCTGGAGCCTGCCTCTGTCGGCGGCGGTATTCTATCTGACGCCCATAGCCTCGGACGGTTTCCGTTCCACATTGAAGCCGACGGCCTACGACCCGAAGAAAAAGAACGGGAACCTGTCGGCGCAGATTATGGCATTGGAAAACCCTGCGACGGATACGGCAGCCCTGAATCCGGATTGGGTGGAATGGCTGATGGGCTTCCCCCTGAAATGGACGGACGTGTCCTGTGGGTAAAGGAGCCGGAAAAGATACCGCGCATGACGGAGGAAACGGAAAACCGCGCCCTGCGGCTGAAAGCTCTGGGTAACGCGGTCTGCCCGCCCCAGGCGTTCCCCATCTTCAAATACATTGCAGACATAGAAACGGGGCGCTGTCGTGATTGGTGCGTATTTGGAAAGGCAGGTGATGAACGTTGAGAGAATATAAGGCTCCGGATAAAGTGGTGCAGAAAATGACCCGTGCGGGGGCGGAGGTTCAGAATCTTGCCACGGGTGAGGCGGAGAATGTTTCTTCCCGCCCAGATGACAACAATATTTCCGAACAGCCGGTGAACACGGCGGGAAAAGCTCTTGACCGTATGGATAAGGAGCATACCCGCCGTTTTTCCAAAAAGGCGGCAAAGAAAGCCCGAAAGACCGCTGACCGGGGCATAGAGGCTTTTAACCGCCCATCTTCCCGGTTGCAGTTTTCAGAAGAAGAACAAGCCGCCCCCGAGCTTCAAAAGGCCATCCGCAAGTCTGATATGGCAGCGGATAAGCTGGATACGGCACGGGAGCATATCCCGAAGAAAAAAAAGCTGGCCTATGAGCGAACCTTTGATGAAGCCACGGGCAAAGGAAAAACCCGTCTCCGTTTCAAGGAGACGGAAAAGCCTGTTGACGGAAAAATTCGTCACAATCTGCTTGCCCGCCCTATGCAGGAAGTAGGCATGAAGCTCCACGGCAAGGTTTATGAAGTGGAGAAAGAGAACGCAGGCGTTGAGGGCGGTCATGCGGCGGAACGCCTGGGGGAAAAGGCTGTGGGCAAGGGATACCGCCTTGTAAAAAGCGGTATTCGTCATCATAAGCTGAAACCCTACCGGGCGGCGGCAAAGGCGGAGCAATCGGCAATAAAGGCCAATGCGGATTTCCTGTATCAAAAGGCGCTCCTTGAAAATCCCCGGCTTGCCGCCTCTAACCCTCTTTCCCGCTTTATGCAGAAACGGCAGATAAAGAAAAACTACGCGGAACAGATACGCAATACCGGAAAAGCGGCTCAGAATGTGGGGAGTACCGTCAAATCGGCGGCAAAAAAAGCCAAAGAAGCGGCGGAAAAAGCGGCAAAGTTTATCTCCCGGAACTGGAAAGCTGTGCTGTCACTTTTAGGCATAGGGCTGCTGATTATCTTCCTCTTGGGCGGTTTACAGTCTTGTTCCTCTCTGTTCGGAGGCGCTTCCTCGTCATTGATAGTGTCATCCTACCTTTCGGATGACAGGGATATGCTGGGGGCGGAGGCTGCCTATTCAGAAATGGAGGCGGAGCTTCAAAATATGGTTGATAACATTGAAAGCCTGCACCCGGGATATGACGAATACCGCTATACCATTGACGAGATCGGCCATGACCCCTATGTGCTGATTTCCATTCTTTCGGCGCTCCATGAGGGCGTCTTTAATCTTTACAAAGTGCAGGGCGACCTTGCCATGCTCTTTGAAAAGCAGTACATTTTAACGCTTACATCGGAAACAGAAGTACGCTACCGCACGGAAACCGATACCTGGACCGATGACGAGGGCAATACCCATACGGAAACATACAGGGTGGCATACGATTATTACATTCTGAATGTGAAACTTGAAAACTTTGACCTGTCCCATCTTCCCGTCTATATCATGGATGAAGAAAAACTAAGCCTGTATTCCATGTATATGTCCACTCTCGGAAACCGCCAGGACCTGTTCCCAACGGGAACCTATCCAAATGCTTCCGTGCTTCAGGAGCCGGAATATTATGATATTCCGGCGGCGGCGCTTGCGGATGAAACCTTTGCCGCCCTCATAAGCGAAGCGGAAAAATTCCTGGGCTTTCCTTATGTGTGGGGCGGGAGCACACCGAAAACTTCCTTTGACTGTTCGGGCTTTGTATCATGGTCTCTCACGAACAGTGGCGTATGCAACACGGGGCGGCTGGGCGCCCAGGGGCTTTACAACATTTCCACGCCCGTACAGCCCGCAAACGCAAGACCCGGAGATTTGATTTTCTTCAAGGGAACCTATGATACACCGGGCATAAGCCATGTCGGTATCTATGTGGGTGACGGGATGATGTTGCATTGCGGCTCGCCCATATCCTATGCAAGTATCAACACAAATTACTGGCAGAAACATTTTTATGCCTTTGCCAGGCCGCCGTACAACTAAAATGAATTGGAGGTAATTTTTTATGGCGATGATTGATAAAATCCAAAACGATATTGAAAAAACCAAAGTGAAAATTGCGGAGCAGCAAAAGCGGCTCCGCGAGCTGGAGCAGAAAGCGGCAGAAGAAGAAAACCTGCAAATTGTCCGTATGGTTAAGGCTGTCAAGATGGATAACAAGGAACTTTCCGCTTTCCTCAAAGCCTATGCAAGCGGCCGTATCTCCCTGCCGGACGATATGCAGCCGGACCTTAAAGAACAGGAGGACCCGGAAGATGAAGAATAAAAATATATGGCGTATCTGTTTTGTGCTGATGGCCGCCTTTATACTGATGGGCGGTCTTTCCGTTCCTGCCTATGCGGGCGGAGGGGATTATTACGACGAACTGAACAATGAGCCCGTTCCCGAAGAAACGAAGAAAACACAGGAGCCAAAGCCCCTTACCCCGGATGGCAACATGAACCTTGAAGATGACATATCCGGTGAGCAATCGGAAGATAAGCAGTTTATTGTTGTTCAGAGCAAGGGCGGCAACTATTTTTACATCATTATTGATAAAGCGAAAGACGGGAAAAACACCGTGCATTTTCTGAATCAAGTGGACGAGTCGGACCTTTTGGCCCTGATGGATGAAAAGCCGAAGCCTAAGGAGCCCGTCGTCTCACCGGAACCGGAACCCGCCCCGAAACCGGAGCCTGAGCCTGAACCGGAGAAAAGCGGCGGCATAGGCGGCGCCCTGGTTCTTGTCCTCATTCTTGCCCTGGGCGGAGGCGGAGCTTTCTATTATTTCAAGGCGGTTAAACCCAGACAATCCGTAAAAGGCGGCTCCGACCTGGATGATTTTGATTTTGAGGACGAGGAAGAAGAAACCGAACTTGAAGAATTTGAGGACGAACAGGAGGAAACGAAAGAATGAAGCTGATTATATCGGAAAAGCCCAGCGTCGGGGCGGCCATAGCCGCCGCCCTGGGCGCCTCGGAAAGAAAAAGCGGATACATTGAGGGAAACAACTTCCTTGTTTCCTGGTGTATCGGCCATCTTGTGAGCTTCGCAGACGCAGGCAGCTATGATGAGCGTTTCAAGAAATGGAGATATGATGACCTCCCCATTGTACCGGAGAAATGGCAGTATGTACTTTCCCCCGGCAAAGAGGAACAATTCGCCGTGCTTAAAAACCTTATGGACCGTTCCGATGTTTTGGAAGTGGTGAATAGCTGCGACGCGGGACGTGAGGGAGAACTTATTTTCCGGCTTGTTTATGAAATGGCGGAGTGCAGGAAACCCATATCCCGCCTGTGGATTTCCTCAATGGAGGATACGGCTATCAGGGAGGGATTTGAAAATCTGAAACCGGGCAGGGAATATGACGCCCTCTATCAATCGGCGCTTTCCCGTTCCAAAGCGGATTGGCTCATAGGAATAAACGCAACAAGGCTTTTCTCCGTTCTCTATCATAAGACCTTGAATGTGGGCCGTGTTCAGACCCCTACCCTCGCTATGCTGGTGGAGCGTGACAGCAAAATATCCGGCTTCCAAAAGGAAAAATACCATCTTGTACGCCTTGCCTTGGATGACATGGAGGCTGTCAGCGATAGAATCCCCAACCTGAATGAAGCGGAACAGGTGCAGGCGGCTTGCCATGAAAGGCAGGCCGTTTGTGTTTCCCTGGACAAAGAGAAAAAGACGGTAAAGCCGCCGAAACTCTTTGACCTCACCACGCTCCAAAGGGAAGCCAACCGTATTTACGGATATACCGCAAAGCAGACCCTTGACTATGCTCAAAGCCTCTATGAAAAGAAGCTGATTACCTATCCCCGCACAGACAGCCGCTTCCTCACTTCCGACATGGAGGATACGGCTGTTTCCGTTCTTGGGCTTGCGGCAAAGCTCCTGCCCTTTGATGGCTGCACGGAGTTTTCCCCGGATGTGCAGGGGCTGATTTCCGACAAGGATGTATCAGACCATCACGCCATCATTCCCACAATGGAAGCGGAGAGCACAGACCTTGCCGCCCTGCCTGTGGGGGAACGGGCCCTGTTTCTGCTCATCGGCTGTAAACTTCTGTGTGCGGCTGCCTCTCCCCATGTGTATGAAGCGGTAACGGTTGTATTTGAGTGCGGCGGATACCGTTTCACCGCCAAAGGAAAACAGGTGCTTGCGGAGGGATGGAAAGCCTTTGAAAGACTGTTCCGCACCTCATTAAAAGAAAAGCCGGAGGATGATACGGGCGAAGAAAGCGGCCTGCCTGAACTGTCCCAGGGGAAAATCTTTGAGCACGCCGCCGCTTCCGTCTCCGAGCATTATACCACGCCGCCGAAGCCCCATACCGAGGATACGCTTCTTTCCGCTATGGAACACGCGGGAAAAGACGATATGACGGAGGACGCGGAAAGAAAAGGCTTGGGAACGCCGGCAACCAGGGCGGCCATTATAGAAAAGCTGGTGGCTTCCGGCTTCGCCCAGCGCAAGGGAAAGAACCTCATTCCCACAAGGGACGGTATTAACCTGATTACTGTGCTGCCGGAGGTTTTAACCTCTCCCATGCTCACCGCCGAATGGGAGCAGCGCCTTTCGGAAATCGCAAAGGGCGCGGCGGATCAGCGGGACTTCATGGCGGATATTGAGAAAATGGCGGCGGAGCTTGTGGCCGCTTATTCCCATATCTCGGAGGACGGGCAGAAGCTGTTTACTCCCCAAAAGGAACCTGTGGGCGCCTGCCCCCGCTGCGGCGAACAGGTTTACGAGGGCAAGAAGAATTTCTACTGCGGAAACCGCGGCTGCGGTTTTGTCCTTTGGAAAAATGACCGCTTTTGGCTCTCCCGTAAAAAGGAACTGACGAAAAAGATGGCGGCCGATTTACTCAAAAAAGGCCGTACCAAAGTCAAAGGGATGTATTCGGAAAAGAAAGACAGCACCTATGACGCAACGGTGATTTTGGATGATACGGGCGGCAAGTACATCAATTTCAAGCTGGAATTTGAAAGAAGAAAGGAGCGTGCGAATGAACGATAAAACCGCCTCTGACTATATTTTCAAGGCCTATGTGGTGAATACCCAGGCTTATGACACAGGGGAACGTGACGCCGGAGCATGGCTGTATTTCCCGCCTTTTAAGGAGCATGTTTTTTCGCTCTTTGAGGAAATAGGCCTGCCGCCCGACGCCACACCGGATATGTATTTCATGGAAAGCTATGTGTCCGGCATTGAGGGAATGGAGCTGCTTCTTCCCATGTACGGAAATATTGACGAGCTGGCGGCTTTGGCCCAGGGGCTTTGCGACCTGTCCCCAAATGAGTATGAAAAGCTGGAGGCCATTCAGTCATCCCCCCTGAGCTTTACTTCCCTGGAGCAATTCCGTGAATATCCCTGGAATGTGGATTATTACTGCCTGTCAAAACAAATCAAGGATGACGCGGCACTTGGGCGGGAGTGGTTTTCACAGCAGCTACTTTCTGAAATACCGGAAAGCTGCAAGGCCGCTATCGACTATGAGACTTTCGGTCGCCATGTGCGGGAGGAAGAAAAGGGCTTTTTTACGGATAAAGGCTATCTGACACTTTCGGGTGATGAATGGCTGCATGACAAGCCTGTTCCCCGGCGTGAGGAAAAGCAATCTCTGAAAGAACGATTGGAACAGATAAAAAAAGACTTCTCCGCCCGTGATACGAAGCCGGATAAATCGGCAAAGCACGGGCCGGAGCTTTAAGGAGGTGCGAATATGTATAATTACGAACATGATTGTCCCTTTGAGGCGTTTATAACTAACCTGGGAAAATACAACGAGGGGGAGCTTGTGGGCGAATGGGTGAAGTTTCCCACCACCTATGAGGAAATGCAGAAAGTCTTTAAGCGTATCCATATCGGCAAAGAGGATGAATTTGGAGCTATCTATGAAGAATGGTTCATCACCGACTATGACTGTTATGTGAATGGGCTCCATGATGTGCTTGGAGAATATGAAAGCCTGGACGAGCTCAATTATCTTGCGGCCAGTATTGAGGCAATGGACAAATCAGATTTTGAGAAGTTTGAGGCGGCTATTGCCTGCGGCGATTATGCAGGGAGCGTAAAGGACCTGATTAACCTGACAGAAAATCTGAATAAATATGATTTTTACCCTGATGTCCACGACCATGACGACCTGGGGCGTTTGTTCATTGATGAATATGGAAGCATTGAAATTCCCGACCACTTGAAAAATTATATCGACTATGAGGCATACGGGCGGGATGTTGCATTGGACGAGGGCGGAACTTTTACCGACTTGGGTTATATCCGGGATACGGGAGACAGCTTCATCGAACATTACGAGGGAAACCGGGATGAAATCCCCTGGGAGTACCGTGTCACCGCTGCGGCGGAGGAACAGGAATTTATCGAGAACCGGGAGGAAATGAAAATGGATAAGGATATAGATATGATTGTTGAACGTGCCTTTGACCTGGACGAGCTTTTCCGCAGTAAGGACCCGCAGTATGCGGCTGCTTATCCAAACGCACAGGCAAGCAAGGAATTGATTGCAGATATACTTTTAGAGGGAGAAACAAAGTCGATAGAGAGCTTATTAGAAAAGATGGCACAGGCAGCAGGTGATAATCTTCTATCCCTTACCGGCAGTTATGAAGAACTTAAAAAATATGAGTCTCTTCTTATTGTGGATGTGGACGCTGTCCGTGAAAGGCTGGAGCAGGCACAGGATTTTAATAAGGATAAGCATACTATGACGGTAATCGTGGTGGAGCCCCAAAAGGAACCTTATTTGAAAGAACTGCCCCCCGGCCTTTCTGCATTACAGCAGGAAGTAAAGGGCATGATTGGTGCCGCCTATCCTTTTGATGACCCTGTCGCCATTATCTGCAATGACGAGGGTAAATTGAACGGTATGGAGCTGAACCGTGCCCTGTACGATAACAACGGGCAGGTTTATGACATTGTATCAGGGCCGTTCCTGGTGGCCGGTATCGGTGCGGAGGATTTCACTTCTCTTTCACCGGAAATGGCTGAAAAGTATATGGAACACTTCAAAATACCGGAAATGTTCGTCATGGTGGATGGAACCCTTACCGTGATTTCTGCTCCGACGGAGCTTTTTACACCGGATAACTTTCTGACCGGAGAAAAGATTGAAACGCCGCGGGGGAAGTTTTCCCTTACCATGCTGTCCCAGGAACAAATGAAAAATGCCGGATACGGCTATCATCACAGCACCGACGACGGCCGCTTTCACATCATGGGAAACGGGACGCGTGCCTTTGCGATTAAAAATGAAAATTATCTGAGGAATGCGGAAATGTCCGTGGAAGATGATTACAACATGATTGACGGGATAATCAACAACGGACCAAAGGAGCCGGCTTTCCCAGGCGCGGAGGACAAGACTTCAATCCGTGACCGCCTGGCGGAAGCAAAGCGAGAATGTGCGGAGCGAAAGCCGCCCGAAGTAAAGAAGCCGGAGAAAAGCGAACCGGAGCGCGGGCTATGAGCAAAAGCAAGGCATGGAAATTGGAATGGAGCTTTTTCCTGGGTGAAAACGGCAGGCGGCAGTATAACCGTGTATGCAGGCGGTGTGTCCATGATTGCAAGCAAAGTTTCAGGGCGGATTTGGTGCATTGTCCGAAGTACATCGGCAAGGGTGCAAAAAAGCCCCGTAAAAAGGTGGAAAATGAGCAAAAAAATCCTCGGTATCGGTTTTAATTGAAGTGGGTAATACCTTTTATCATGTAAAGCCCATTTCCGTAAAATAGCAGAGAAAAAGGCTGTTTTCTCACCTTTTGCATAACAGAAGCGGGAGCGTATCCATTGGTTTATCCTTTGGGTACGCTCCCGCTATTTTTTTGCCTGTTTTATCTTTTTAATAGGATTGATAAAATAAGGATGTGTTTTGTAGTATCAGCAGGCGCTGTGGTACTGTGTATAACCGGCCGTGATTATGGAGCTGTGGGAAACGGTGTTTGCAGGCTGTGGTAAAGCCCTGTGCTTTTCCATAGGCTGTAAATGCTGTTTTCCATCGGTGAAATGGCCTGTTATGCACATTTCCATAGTGCGGTTTTAACTGTTCCTGGCTTTCAGATGGAGCCCCATCATTACGATAAAGCCAAGCCCCATTATGACATATCCCCATATTACATCATTTGATGAAAAGGCATATCCGAAAAAACCGAAAACAAACGCCCAAAGAGCGGAAAGCAATACGCTGATAATCCAAAATCCCACTTTCGTATTTTGCAGCCAAAAGAGGACCGCAAACAAAACAATCGATATTACCGCACACAAAGCAGGGTGAACATGCCATATCTGGTTACAGGCAATCCCGCTTATCGCCGCAAGAAAAATACTGTCAAATAATATGATGTGTCCGACGAAAAGACCTATTACAGTAAATACAAGGCCGATGATAATGCTGATAGCAAGTACCACGCCGTATGAAAATAATGCTGCCATAAGTATTCTCCTTTCACGCTTCCATTATATACGATAAGTCAAGCTGCGCCCAGCGTTTTATTGCCTCTCCGTTTCTTTTTCCCTGTTCTGCTCTTTGGGAACAGAAAGCAGGCTGTCAACATTCTGCTTGATGACACTGTATTCCCTGGCCTCCTGTCTTGCCGTTTTATACTCGGCATACAGCTTTTCCTTTTCTGCGGTGAGGGCTTCATAATCCGCTTTCAGCTTTTCAGCCGGAGGAAGTTTCTCTATCTTCATTTCCTTTAAGGTTCTGGCCGATGCCTCAAAGAGAATAATATCGCTCTCATGCCCCCGCAGGAATTTTTCCTTGTCGTAGGATTTACGGTAGCTGTCATAGATGGGCTTTAGCTTCCTGTATGTGCCGGTATGCTTTATCAATAGTGAGAGATCCGCCGTGCGGCTCTCTATTGATTTGATGGAAGCAAGGAGGCTTTCACCGGAAGAAACGGCGGCGGCGGTTTTTTCCTCTAATTCCTCATAGCTGCCGATACCGTGTTCTGTGAGGAAATTCATGGTCTTTGCCGCCTGTTTCAAATTGTTTATTTTCGCCCAATGAGCAAAGCCCGCGCTCTCCTGGGCCTTGATGTTGTTCTGAATATCAATGAGCAGGTTAATCCGCTTATCATCTTTTCTTTTCTGCCTGGACGGTCGGGGCCTTCCGGCAATCCTGGTGGCCATGGCTTCCTCTGTGTAATCGACGCCCAGGGTTTTCATGCGGGTAAATCTCTCCTGGTCTGAGGCACGGCATGATATGTATTTCCCCTGTTTGATTTCGTATCCCTCGTTTTGCAGGCGGCGGAGCAAATCGTCAAAGTCGGAGGATATGGGAATCAGCCTGTCTATGGCCGTTTTCAGTTTTGCCTTGTGGCTGGTTCCCGCTTTTTCGGCGGTATATTCCGAATAGCTCTTTCCCCGGTCCTGTCCGGGAATAATGACGGAAAGGCCATGCTCCTGGCACAGCCGGTCGCTGACGCGGCGAATGTAATGGTAGCTCCGTTTATTGGAATGGTAATGACGATAGTCTGCAAAGCTGACGGCATTAAATATCAGGTGGTTGTGGATATGGCCTTTGTCTATATGGGTGGTGAGGACAAATTCATACTTACCTCCCAGCACTTCCTTTGCAAGCTGCATACCGATTTCATGGGCCTGCTCCGGCGTTGTTTCTCCTGGGTCAAAGGCCTGTATCAGATGGCGCCCCAGATTGGAGCCCTTTTCTATGGCGTGTTTCCGCGTCCATGCGAATTCAATATCTGCGGTTTCGGCAGCACATCCAAAGGATGATACCAAAAGTTTTTCGTCGGTCTTTTCTGGATTGCAGATATAGTCAATCGCTTTTTTTAATGTAGACTTGATAGGATGTGTCTTTGTAATTGCCATATCTGATTCAGCCTTTCTTTAATCTCCATTATATCCGCTTCATAAACCGGAGCCCCGGCATTCAGCCTCTTTGCTATCTGGTTGATATTCCGGCCTATGCCCTGGAGCTCCGCGGTAAAAGCCTTGATATTGGCCGTATCCGTGTAAATCACATATCCGTCAATCGCCATCTTGCGAAGATAAGCTCCATACCGCTGTGTCGGTAGGAGCTTCATCTTTTCCTCTATGAGCCGCTTTTCTTCTTCTGTAACATAGAATTTTATCTGTATATTCCGCTTTCTGTTAGGCATTGCGTTCTCTCCGTTCTTATAAGGGTTTGGGATTATCCCAACAAGCATTTTTGATATTTTCGGGCAGGGGGCCTGAAAATGCAAAAATCCGCAAGTGAGTACTCACTTGCTGTGCTTGCTATTCTACTTCTCTTTGTACTTAGGTAATCCCTAAAACGCTGATTCTGCCACTTAAAAGCAAAGAAAAAACACGATGAAGCCGTGTAGGTGCATAGTGTTTTCACCGCCGTAATGTCCTGCTTGTTTCAAAAATTAATAACAATTTCATAATAAATGTAATATTGAAAACCCGTCCGTTATGCCATATAATATAATGGGAGAAGTGTAACCGAAAGGGGATGATACGATGGCAGCGCTCATGAAAAAACCGAATAAGGAAACAACCCGCATGGCAATCATCGTCACGCTCATTTTGATTGCATATATCCCTGTGCTTTCTTGGTGGATATATCATATTCCTGTTCATGTGTGCTTTGCATATCTTCGCAATATCATCTACATAGGATTGTTTGCGTTTTGGGGCATTTCAATCAACCGCCGTATTATCCAAAAACAAGCCAAAAGATACTTAATAACCATTGCCGGACTTATGGTATTTTGGATATTGATCCGTACTGTTAAATGGTACTTTGTATCAAACATCCATATCGAGCGTTACCTTTGGTACGCTTTCTATATCCCTATGCTTCTTATTCCTGTATTGGGTATTTTCGTTGTCCTGTCTTTAGGGAAGCCGGAGGATTACCGCCTGCCGAAAGCGGTAGGCCTTGTTCTGCTCCCTGCAACTATACTTCTTATCCTCGCACTGACAAATGACTTTCATCAGCTAACCTTTATATTCCCGGACATCTCCCAAACAGGAGGGGTCCGGTCAGATGATAATTACTCCTATAACATTGGGTACTTTCTCATTGTTGGTTGGAGCTTACTGATTGCCCTTGCCACCCTGGGCCTTATGTACTTCAAATGCCGGATTCCCCGAACACGAAAAATTATATATCAACCCTTTATACCGTTAGCAATCCTCATTGCTTACAGCATTTTGTATGCCCTGAGCTGGGAGCCTCTAAGACTTTTTGCACGGGATATGACGATTGTCTTTTGCTTACTCATTGCTGCTATCTGGGAAAGCTGTATCCGCAAAGGCTTAATACAATCCAACTCCCGATATGACGAACTGTTCCAAACATCCGCAATCGGCGCACAAATCATAGATAATGGCGGCAATGTCTTTCTCGCCTCGGGGGGCGCTGTTTCCGCAGATGAAGAACTGCTGTTTAAGGCACAGGCTGAACCTGTGCTTATTTCTAATGGAATCCGTCTGTCAAGCACCGCCGTAAAAGGCGGCCATGTGGTATGGCATGAGGATGTATCACAGCTTGCAAGGCTTTTAGAAGAATTGCAGGACACAAACGAACATCTTCAAGGCAGAAACATTACGCTGCAGGAAGAATACGCTACCCGCCGGCAGCTCCATCATCTGACGGAGCAGAACCGGATTTACAATAAAATGCAGAACCAGACCCAGGAGCAAATCCGTCTGCTGACCGGCCTTGTTGACCGCCTTGAAGCAAGGGTTGACGCACAGGAGGAAGAAAAGCTCCTTGCGAAAATCGCTGTGGTAAGCGCATATATCAAGCGGCGCAACAATCTCATCTTTCTTTCCGAAGATAACAATGCAATCCCGGCGGCGGAACTGAAATACTGCTTCAATGAATCCATACAGAATTTAACGCTGTTCGGCGTTTCCTGTGACTATTTCTTCGCTGTGGATGGCACATTGCCATTTTCTGAAATGATGTGTATCTATGATGTTTTTGAAGCCGTCATTGAAAAGGCCTTCGATACGCTGACTTCCCTGTATCTTT
>Ga0116183_1003056_pt1 | contig 17317 bp, 12 predicted proteins | sample AD_UKC078_MetaG_FD_89753 | JGI IMG/M metagenome (GOLD analysis project Ga0116183, IMG submission 89753) | Active sludge microbial communities of municipal wastewater-treating anaerobic digesters from USA - AD_UKC078_MetaG | ecosystem: Engineered > Bioreactor > Anaerobic > Digestate | place: USA... | reverse complement strand
TCCTACATGATCTGCAATTTCCCGTTGTGTAATCCGTTTCTTGAGCATACTTCGATAGCCCAGTCCAGAGGGTAGTATTCATCCAGTCAAACTCCCGGCATGAACCTGGGGCCATCATACCATACCTCACCGGAGCCTGGAAGGTTCAAAAGGAGCGGCCCCCAATCCCGTACGCTCACCGGACCAGGACAGGGGGGCCTTGCCTGCCGCGATCGTCACCGCTCTCGAAAGAAGAGGCGCCTGACCACTACCTTTGGGCTTCCATCAGGAAGAGCATGGCGAGGGCTTGTCCATACGGCATGGGGCGCACCGGGATGTTCTTGTAAAACTCCTTGCTCTCCCGCCCCACCGGGGTGCCGTACGAAACGCCCTGCACCACCCCTTCGTCGTCGATGACCGAGATCACCGCCTCCAGTGCCCTCTCAGCGACGACTCGGTGGGAGCTGTCCAAAAGCCCCATCTCGATGGCACGCAAGATTCCAAAGCCGATGCCGCACGTCGCGCTGCTCTCCACGTAGCTGGTCGGGTCATCCAGAAGGGTGTGCCACATCCCACTCTCATGCTGGAGGGGGATCAAGGCGTTGATTTGCCGCACCAGGACCGTCTGGAGGAACCGGGCGAGACTGTCGGGGACCGGGACCATGTCCAACAGCAACGGGATGGCGATGGTCGCCCAGCAGTTGCCCCTCCCCCAGAAGGCCTCCGAAAAGTGATGTCGTCCATTGAACGTCCACCCGTGGTACCACAATCCGCTCTTTTCATCCACAAGATATTCAATATGGAGAAGAAATTGATAGAGCGCCTCATCGATATACGCTTGCCGGCCGAGGATCCTGCCGACATTCGCCACAGGGAGGACGGTCATCACCAGCGTGTCGGCCCACAACTCCCCATCGTTGACATCATCGGTCGTGCGATGCTGCATCCCTCCTTCTTCGGTACGATCGAGGCCGCCATGCATCACCCATTCAACCCATTCGACGGCAACATCCCGGTACCGTTTTTCTCCGGTGTACTCGGCAAGGTACGAGAGGGCCAGGATCGGCGCCATCGTGTTTACATTCTTTGCCGGCAGCCCTTCGCTGATTCTCTGGTCATAATACTGCCGCAACATGTCGATGTAGCGCTCATCCCTGCTCTTTTCAAAGAGCCGCCACAATCCGAAGAGCCCTACCCCGTGGGGCCACTCCCAGAATTGATACCGGCTCCGTTCATCCTCAGAGACGCCGTGGGCCAGCGTATGGGAGAGGTAATCGGGATCATCGGGGGCATACAGGACCGGGAGGAATCCCTTCACCACCTTCTTCAGTGTCTCATCAATCGTGTCCATGACGTCTCCTCAATCGTTATACGACCAACTCAAGGCACAGGATTTGATGACCGTGCATGGCCAGTGATACGTGGTTTTCCTCGACAAGCAGCCGTTCCCCCCGCTCCTCCACCAGGGAACACCGATATGCTTCCCGGATGGGGAGCGCACAGCGCAGGCGGGCCGTACATCCCCCAGGACCTGGATTGATGATTTTCAGGATGATCGATGGGCGATCCTCCGCTTTCTTGATCGTCTCAAGCGTCAAGGAGGAGTCATCAAGGGAGAGGAAGCTTGATGGGGATGCGATATCAGATGTCCCCGGGACCCCCCGCATGGCGATCAACGGTTGGTGCAGTGCCCACCCTTCGTCAACCACCCCTCCCTCCTCCCATCCGCCGTGGTGGGGAAAGAGGCTGTAGATGAACGAGTGGTTCCCCCGGTCGGCCTCCGGGTTGGGATAGGTGGGGGCACGGAGCAGGGAGAGGGAGAGGCGCTGCCCCTTCGCGGCATACCCGTACGATTGCCCGCTCAGCAAGGCGACCCCCTTCTTCCCATCACTGAGATCGACCCACTTGTGGGCGGGCACCTCGAACTGCGCCTCATCCCAGCTCGTATTGGTATGGGTGGTTCGTTCACACACGCCATAGGCGATGTCGAAGGAGGCGCGCGGGGCATGCACATCAACAGCAAAGGAGGTACGCAGCATGAGATGGTCTTCCTGCCAATCGACCTGCAGGGTGAAATCGATGCGCTTGGTATGGGCATAGAAGGTCACCAGCTGTCGATAGGTGGACTTCAGGGAGTGCCACTCAGCCTCCAGAGTGACCTGCAGCGCATTGTGGCTGTGGACATGGTAAGTGACCGGCTCATCAAAGCGATACTGCATCTCGCTGCCCTGCTTTCCGATGTTCCACGCGTCGTAGTCCTTGGGAAGGTCCACCGAGAGGGTGAACACATTCCCCGCTGTGAGCACCTCCCGTCTGTCTTCTTTGTCCCAGAGCCGTGCAATCGAACCATCGGCGGCAAAGGTGACCTCATAGTACGGCGTGTCCACGGTGGACGCTGAAACGGTGAAGGGAGAGGGAGTCTCCGCTCCTCCATCAATCAAGCGATACCGCTTCCACCCCTTTGCCGGGATATCAACGCAGAGGAAGTGGAGGGACTCGCCATCATGCGCTGACGTCATGATCCGTCCTTCCTCGTCGCGGATCGCTCGATGGCTGGTCTTGATCGAACAGAGGTCGGTTCGTTGATACCCAAGGGTATTGAAAACCACCACATCATCAGGCGATGCCGTCAGGTGTGGGATAAGAGCGGAACGGGCCCGCTCCTCTTGCCTGGCAAAAAGCGCCTGGACTTCCTCGAGCTGGATGAACGCATGATCGTACACCTGCTTGATGCTTGAACCCGGGAGGATGTCATGGAACTGATTGAGACACAGCAGCTTCCACGCCTCTTCGAACTCTTGGTGCGGGTAGGAGAAAGGCGGGAGCAATGCCCAGGCGAGCGTGGCAAAGAACTCCGACCTGAACGCCTGTTGCTCACACCTGCGGTTGAGCCGCTTGATCTCGGCCATCGTGGTATACGTGCCTCGATGGTACTCGAGGTAGAGTTCCCCCTCCCAGGTCGGCAGGGGGAGATGCTGCTCCTCCAGCTGCTTCAAGAAGCCGTGGACGGTGGTGCTGTACGTGCGGGGAAGCCCCGGGTACCCATCCTTCAAGATCTGATGACGGGTGAGCATCTCCTCCGTCGGTCCCCCGCCCCCATCGCCGAAGCCGTAGAGGTGGAGGTAGGATGTGGTGATCTCCTGATCCTGGAACCGCTGCCAGGTGCCAAGCAGTTGGGATGGGTTCATCCTGCCGTTGTAGGTCGTCTCCCCGCTCTTGCGTTTTGGGTACGTGCCCAGCTTCTGGTAGTCGGTGGTGCTCACCAGATAGGCGAGCACCCCACTGCCGTCCAGCCCTTTCCAGGTGAAGACGTCGTGGGGGAATTTGTTCTGTTCACTCCACCCGAGCTTGGTGGTCACAAAGTACCGAAGCCCCGTTCCCGCCATGATTTGCGGCAGGGTGGCAGGAAATCCGAAGCAGTCGGGGAGCCAGAGCACCTCGCTCTCCTTCCCATACCGCTCCCTCATCCATCGCTTGCCCCAATAGATCTGCCTCACAAGGGACTCGCCACTCGGGAGGATCACATCACTCTCGATCCACATCCCCCCCTCGACTTCCCACCGCCCCTCCTCGATCCGCCGGCAGATCCTCGCATAGAGGGACGGCATCTCCTCCTCGACGAACGCGAGGAGCTGCATCTGGCTGCTCATGAACACATAGTCGGGATACCGCTCCATCAGGCTGAGCACATTGGCGTAGCTGCGCAGCGCTTTCTCTCGGGTCTGCTCCAGCGTCCACAACCATGCCATGTCTATGTGGCTGTGGCCGGTGACCGCGATGGAGATTTGGCTGCACTGCCGGTGGGAGGAGAGGATGGACGCAAGCTTCTCACGTGCCCGAGCACACCCCGTTGGGGAACACGCGGCCTCCCGAGAGGTGAAATCAATCGCCTTGATCGCCTCGACACACCCCGTGCTGAGAACGAGGTACGCCTCGCTGAAGGATTCTACGGTCAGGGCGGTTTCATACGCGAGCGTGAGGTGGCTGAGCAATGCCTCAAGCTCCTCGTTGACGAGGTAATAGCCAATATCGAGGAACGTATCCGGCTTTTCGCTGCTGACGTACCCATACAACGCCACATCGATGCGTTCCTTGTCAGGAAGGTCGACCTCGGTATGGTGCACATCGAGCCCACACGCCACTTCTGTATCGAAGAAGACCAGGAACTGGGGGTTGTTGTAGTTCCAGATGTCCTGATCTCCGCTCTCAACCTTCAATCGTACCCGCTTGCCAATCCATTGGCGGGGCGGCTCAATGGTCATCCGGAAGATCGCGCGGTAATCGGGGCCGCCGAACCCCGTGTCGGGGCTGTACGGAATCCACCCCTCTTCATCCGCGATCCGATTCCACTCTCCGTACTCACACCGGGTGAAGCGGACCTCCCGTACCGGGATGAGGGATGTATACCGACACTGGCGCAAGAGGCGGAGTGGGCCTTCCATAAAGGTTTGCAATTGCCCTGGATCCATATACACGCCCTACCCCTTCACCCCGGAGGCCGCGAGCCCCCCGACAATATGCCGTTGCAAGATCATGAAGAGGATGATGATCGGGGTCATCGACATGACGGATGCGGCGAGGATGCTGCTCCAGTCGACCCCATTGAACCCGATGTAGTTCTTGATGGCAATTTGGATGGTATATTTCTTTTGATCACTGAGGACCAGCAGGGGAAGGATATAGTCGTTCCACCGCCACATGAAGCTAAAGAGGGCCAGGGTCACGATGCTGCTGGTGCCCAACGGCAGCATGATGCGGAAAAATGTCTGGACCTCGGTGGATCCATCGATACGGGCGGCCTCGACAAAGGAGAGGGGGATGGAAAGGTAGTGCTGGCGGAACATGAAGATTCCCGTGGTGGTGGTCACCACCGGGAGAATGACGCCCCAGATGTTGTTGTAGAGTCCCAGCTCACTGATGACCGTGACTTGGGGCACCGTCAACGTCTCTCCAGGAATGAGGGTGCCCAGGAGGAAAATTCCGAAGATGATGTTGGTGTAGGAGACTTCATGGCGATAAATCGCCAGGGCATACCCACACATCGAACTGATGACCAGGGTGATCGCGGTACCGACCACCGCAAGGTAAAAGCTGTTGTAGATGTACGAGAAGAACCCATCACGGATGACTTTCTGATAGTGTCCCGCGGAGAATTTCGAGGGGAACATCTTCAGCGGATAGCTGAAGAGCTCTCCCGTCTCCTTGAAGGAGCTGAGTACCAGCCAGATGATGGGGAACAGGAACGCCAGCGCAACGACAAAGGTCAGCACAGTGGGCAGCAGCGTCTTGCCCGTTCGATACGGTTTTCTGCTCATCGGTCTCCTCCGTTACTGATTTTGAACTGCACGAACGCGATGCTGGCGAAGATGATCATCACAACCAAGGAGATCGCCGACGCGTAGCCATGCTGCATCTGGTTGAAGCCCTTATCAAATATGAATTGGATGATGAAGGTGGTGTTGAGCCCGGGCCCCCCTTGGGTGATCCCCTGCACGAGGGCGTACTCCTTGAGGAGATTCACGGTGGACAGGAGCGTCACGAGGAACGTGGTCGGTGCGAGCATCGGGATGGTGATGCGGAAGAACGTCTGTACGTTCGAGCTCCCATCGATGGCGGCGGCTTCATAGATCTCGCCGGAGATGTTGTTGATGCCTCCGATGAAAATCACCATGTAGAATCCCGTGGAAGCCCAGTTCGATGCAAAGCTGATCACAAAGGTCGCGAGCTTGTAGTTCAAAGCCCACTGCAGGGGAACCCCTCCCATCAATTTGATGAGGTAGTTGATCAAGCCATACTCTGCCCCAAACATCCAGTTGATCGTGATACCGACCACCAGGGCGCTCAGCAAGGAGGGGGTATAGATCATGGTTCTGACGATGCCCTTCGCCTTGACACTCTTCGCCGTGACCAGGACTGCGACCAACAGGGGGACGATGACCTTGAACGGGAGGCTGAACAGGGTGTAGCGGAACGTCCTTCCCAACGCGTTGTAGAACTTGATGTCGGAGAACAACTCCCGATAGTTCTTGAGCCCGATGAAGTCCATCGTCTTCCACCCATCATAGTTGGTGAACGAGAGTCCTATGCTCAAGAGGAGGGGAACCAAGAAAAAGGTGGTGAACAGGATGAGGCAGGGCGCAACGAAGAACCAGAATGCCCTGACATGTCTTTTACCGTACTGTGTCCTCATGGTACTCCTCACTCGATGCCAGATGGGGTGGTATTCCCTCAGAAGAAATCCGGACCACTGCAACAAATGCAGCGGTCCGGACGAGACGACATGGTTAGTACTTCATGCGCCACCCTGATTTCTTGGAGAGGATCGTAGCAAAATCTGTCAATGCCTTGTGGGCGGAGATGTCGCCATTGACCGCTTCCCTCATCGCATCACGGTACTCGTTGTCATAGAAGTTCCTCCACATGGAGCTCTCATCGGTGCTGAAGGCATAGGTTACCTTCGCGACCTCGCTCTGCATGATCTTGTAGTCTTCCACGACTTGAGGATCGTCGGGGGAGTAGGTGACACCGACCAATGAAGACAGCCCCTTGTCCTGATTCAGATACCCTTGGAAGTTCTCCTTGGTGTAGAACCACTTCAGGAAGGAGATGGCGAGATCCTTGTTCTTTGCGCCGGTCGGCACTCCAAGGCCACTGCCTCCCAGAATGGCGCTGCCACTCACACTTCCGACGGGCGACGGCATGACACCCCAGTTGAAGTTCTTGATCTGGGTGTAGAATGCGTTGTAGTTCCAGCTTCCGCTGAAGTAAATCCCGACATCCCCATTCTTGAAGTAGTCGGCGGGGTTGTCATTCGTCCCACCAGCCCAAATGGCCTTGGGCATGAAGGAGTTGTTCCAATCCACGAACTTCTGCAACATGGCGATATTCTGCGGGCTGTTGATCGCAACCGCGAACGTGTCGCCTTCCTTCTCCACCATCGAGCCGCCATTGACATACATCAAGTTGTCGTAGCGGGCACGGGAGGAGTCCATGGCCATGCCATACTTGACCCCGCCCTTCTGCTGCAACAACCGTGCATTGCGCTCAAGGTCTTCAAGGCTCCACGGCTTTTCAACCGTAGGGGCGGTGATGCCGGCACGGGCAAACGCATCCTTGTTGTAGAACACGTTGGTGATGGTGAACTGCTGCGGAACCGTCGATTTCTTCTCAGTCTTATAGTCCTGGACAATGATCTCCACCGCCATCGGCTCAAAGATGGACATGTCGAGATACTCGGCCATGTCGAGGAACTCATCGGGATAGAGGCGAGCGAGGCGGGTAGTGGCGATCAAGTCGGGCAGATCATTATTACGCGCCATCAAGGGGAACTTGGTCAGCTGGTCCTCATACGGGATGACCATCACATCCAAGGTATTTCCCGTCTCCGCGGCCCACTTCTTGAGCGTACCGAGCAAGGCATCCTCACTCGACGGCTCTTCACTGAGCATGACTTTCAATACTTTGGAACCGGCTCCCGTCGCTTCTTTCGTGCCAGCGGCAAAGAGCGCGCTGGTCAAGAGGAGACTGACCAATACTACCGTAAGTGCTTTTTTCATACTATACCTCCTGCGTATAAAAAAGACTTTTGACTTTGCCTACCAGTAGGCACCTGAATTTAGTATAGACCAGTGTCTAATATAATCTACAAGCATTTTGCTCAATTGACCGTATAAACCTCGCATTTCTTGTCATTTATCGTTCTGTTCCCCACGTATTTTCTCCAACAGGATCAAATCCACCATAGGAAATCTCGGTGCCATCCACCGTGAGGGAACGGTCCCATCCACCCGCAAGACGTCCAAGGGCCGCATCTTCAAACACATAGGAATCCTCACTGATCTCGACAAGGGAGGCGATCATCGAGGAGCTGAATTCCTCGAGGCTGACATGGGTACGCCGAGACCCCACGCGCAGCAGGTACGTCACCCTCCTTCCCTCTGTGATGAACTCCCGCTCCTTGTTCGGCCCATAGGTGGTCATGTTCATCGGCGATGAGCAACAGACGGCGACGTATGACCCATTGTGAGATTCAGCGAAGATCCACCGTCCCCAACTTTCCCATCGCTTGAATTCCATCGTTGGGAGATAGACGTGGGTGAACCCCACAGGATGGGATGCGGGAATGTGGAAGACCACCGATGCGAAATTCTCCCACTGATTTACCCGCGGCAACGACCCATTCCCCGCCCAATAGGAGGGTCTGCCACTGCCGAATACGTTGTACTCCCCTGGATGGTTCACCCACATTTGCTCGGTTGGAGAGCAGAGGAGGTGGATGGGGTTCTCCTGATACCCCCGCTCCCCGACCCTGAAGTTGTTGGCACTGGTGAGATGGGACGATGCGGTCTTGCAGGCATAGACGTTGGCGTGCCCGTTGTACCCGTGGGTCGATTGGGTGACCAACTGCCTCCCACTCTCAACGGTGATGAATTTGCGGTAGTCGGCAGGCGGCTGGTAGGTTGAGAAGCAGAGGGCGACCACGCCCTTGCCGGCATGGCTTGTGTTGCCGAGCCCATACCCGATCCAATTGATGAAGGAGGGGCAGTTGGAGTTGTTGCCAAAGAGCTCCTTTGGATAGGTTCTCCCGGCCGTGGTGCAGAAGATACCATCGAGGGAGTACACCGCAAGCAGGTAGAAGAGGTAATCCAAGGCCCGCTTCGCCACATCCCGCATCGCTGCGTGTGTTGTCTGTGCGTACAGGTTGGCAAATCCCAAGCTGTTGATCGGCAGGTACGCCGGGCTGTTCCACTCAGTGAACCCGATGGAGAAGAAGGTATCAAACCACCCATTGAGCAGCCCAATGGCCTTCTGCTGCATCGCGCTTCCCGTCATCCCACTGTTGGTGAATACCTCGTCAGGGTACAGCTCCCCGGCGAGCAACTGGCAGACATGGAACATCAGGGCGTGGTTCTCGGTATAGAACCACATGGCATCGTCTCCCGGCTCGTCGTGCCAGTAGCGGAAGTTGAGTATGCACTGCTTCATCTCATCCTTCAGATCTTGGGTCACGAAGGGGTGGTCGTGCCAACAGGTCAGGATGTGGATCAGGTACGGGAGATAGAAGTCACTGCAGTCGCTTCTCTTGTTGATGAAGGTGATTTGCCGGCGCAGGATGTGCTCAAACTCTTCTCTCGGACCCCCGGCGTGGAGCATCGCCACCGCGCGATTCCCGTTTCTCTCCCCATGGCGGGCCAGGAACGCCAGGGCCTGTTCCTTCCGCCCTTCGATCGTCTCGGCCATGGGTGGGACCAGCGAGAGCGGGAAGTTCTCAAAGGCCAAGCGGTAGCTCATGACAAGCCCCTCAACCACGGTGGTGGCTTTGAACTGGAGATACCCGATGGGGAAATCCTCACAGGGGCCGAGGCTGCAGTGCGAGGCCTTGGGAGGAAAGACCGCCGTCGCCTCCCGAAGGTCGCCCACCATGAAGTTCTCCTCGGTGGCACCGATCAAGGCAATGACCAACTCCTCACTCTCGTACGGATTCGGGCAGAAGAGCTCAATATCCCCCGCCCTGACATGATTGCTGCGGCAGCTCAGGTCACCCAATGCAGCCTCAACTCCATTGATGCGTGATGTATCACGGTCACCGACCGGGATATGCTGTGTGACGAGGGCGGTGGGTTCACAGAGGGTCAACGAGAAGGAGCTCTCGCTGTCCCGCTCGGCAAACTCATCCCACACGACCACCAACTCGTTCATCCCTTGCTGCAACGCCAGGACTATCTCCCGGTGGGGGCTTTGATTTCGAACGTATGGGGTGAAGGTGACGACCGGCTCTTGGTTGAGCCACAGCCGCGCGCCACCACACACCGCGAACTCGCACCGGAGCGCACACGCTTCCTCCGCTTCGAGGAAGGTGATGGCGGTTGCACCGATCCACGTGGGGGTTGAGTAGAAGCCGGAGAGGGAGATGACCGGGTCGGCGAAGGGGAAGTGCACTGCCAACGCAAAGGTTTCCCCGTCCCTGACCACCGAGCCCCCGACTTCCTTCTCTGTGAAGGTGGGGTACTCTCCCCAATCTTGCCTCCGCTTGGAGAGGAAGGCCTCACGCACCGGATTGACGTACGCAGCACTATGCCCCGTCCCTTCCCAGACGTTGACAGCGCCATCAATGGTCACCGCCTCCCCTCGAATCGGACGCGCCCACCTCTCACTGATCAGAAACCGGTTGATTACCCGCCCGTGCTGCAAGCGGTAGTGTAGATATCGCATGGAGCCCCCCCTCTCAATAAAGATAGGGGAGATCGTGAGCAAAAACAACGTATGTCTTGCGCACTTGGCTCATCAACCATGCATATTCTGCTCTGGGCACCCGCTGACCACCCCACACCAGAGAGATGCAGCGCGCCCCCACACCTACAGGGGCCCCTGCGGTACGCTCCCCTCCGGTCGCTTGCAATTTCACTCATTTCGGGCCATTCTTTGTACGACCGATTGCAAGGAGACGTTCATCGCCGATGGGGATCAAGGATATAGCCAAAGATGCCGGCGTTTCAGTGGCCACGGTATCGCGAGTACTCAACAACACCAAGTTCGTCAGCGAGGAGCTCAGGCAGAAGGTGCTCTCCTCCATTGAACGACAAGGCTATGTCGCCGATCATATCGCCCGCAGCATGGTGCTCAAGAAAACCTTCACCATCGGCCTCATCATCCCGGCGGTGTCCGAGATGTACCACCAGATGATTTTCAGCAGCGTGGAAGAGACCTTGGAGGCCCACCGGTACAAAGTGCTCGTATGCCGGGTCCAGGATACGTTGAGCAACGAACAAATCTATGTGGACCTCCTCATGCAGAACCGCGTGGACGGCATCATCCTCATGCATGAGAGCAAGAACCCCCAGATTTACACCCATTTGAAGAAAGCCCAGGTCCCCATTGTGTTGGCGGGCATCGATATCCCCGGCCTGCAGGTTCCCCAGGTACGGATCGATGACCTGGCCGCCGCCATGGATGGGACGAATCATCTGCTGCGCCTGGGCCATCGCAAGATCGCCCTCATCATGGGCAGCGGCTACTCGGTGGGCGATAAGCGCCTGGCGGGGTACAAGAGAGCCCTGGAGGAGGCGGGCGTCTCCTTCGACGACTCCTTGTTGCAAGCCGGGGGTTACACGTTGGAGAGTGGGTACGACGCCATGAATGCCCTCCTCTCCCGTCATGGGGATCTCGACGCGGTCTTCGCCCTCAGCGATGAGATGGCGGCGGGCGCGATGCATGCCGCCTTCCAGCAAGGCATCGACATCCCGCATGACATCAGCCTCCTCGGCTTTGACGGCATCACCCTCGCAGCCTACACCAACCCGAAGCTGACCACCGTCTCCCAGCCGATCTGTGAGATCGGGGAGAAGGCGGCACAGCTGCTGTTGAAGATGCTGGAGAGCAATGAGGTGGTCCCGAAGCTCACCATCATGGCGCACACGATCCAACAGGGTGACTCCTGCCTCGATCGCCGATAACACAACAGAAGAGCCGTACGTGTCCCCGTGAGGGGGAGCAGATATTTTCATTGACGGGAAAACGTTTACCTGCTATACTTGGGTATCCCTTGTTGGAGGAGCCACCCATGAAATTGGCGATTATCGGCGCAGCCAGCCCCCGGTTTCCCTTGTTGTTGCACTCATTGATACAACGCCCCGATATCGAGCTCGATGAGCTCTGCCTCTACGATCTCGACAGCGAAAAGCTCACCATCCTCTACAACACCGTCATCGCGGCGATCACGGAACACCATGCACCGACGTTCACCATCCACATGGCCTCCTCCCTCGTCGAAGCCGTACGGGGCGCCCACTACATCTTCTCCTCCATCCGGGTGGGTGGACAACAGGCGAGGATGATTGATGAGCAGGTTCCCCTCGCCTTCGATTTGATCGGTCAAGAAACCCTTGGGGCGGGGGGACTCTTCCTTGCACTGCGTACGATACCGGTGGTGCTCGAGCAGGTGAAGATCATCAAGGAACACGCTCCCGATGCCTGGATCATCAACTTCACCAATCCTTCGGGGTTGGTCACCCAAGCGGTGAAAAGCCTCGCCGGCTACGAGCGGATCATCGGCATCTGCGACGCCCCCGAGCTCATCCCCACCCATGCCGCGACCATCTACCACTGCCGTCCTGAGGATGTTGAGCTTCGCTACTTCGGTCTGAATCACTACGGCTGGGTATACTCGCTGATGGTGACGGGGGAGGAGAAGCTCAGCGATCTCATCGCCCACCATCTCGATGAGTTCATCGCCCTCGAACCATTCTACGAAGGCATGCGGGACCATATGCGTACCACCAACCTCATAGCGAACGAGTATCTCTACTACTACCTCAACACCTCCAGCGTCGTCGCCAACCAGAAAGCGGCCACCGCTGGGAGGGCTGAGCAGATCAGAGGTCTTGATGATGCGCTGTACGTTGCCTTACGGGAGGCTCAGAGGCCTCCCCTTGAGCCATACAACGACTACATAGACCGACGGAACGCGAGCTACATGCAGATGGAATCGGGGTATGCACGCACCAATGACACCACGTTCTCCCTCCTTGACAGCCACAATCCCAACGGCTATGACGCCATCGCCCTCAATGTGCTCTCCGCCCTCCAGCATGGCACAGGCCCCTCCTTGATCCTCAATGTGCTCAATGATGGCGCCTTCCCTCCCCTCAAGACCACCGATGTCATCGAGGCCAGCACCCGGTTCACCAGCGACGGGCCGAGGGTCATCACGCCCCCTCCTGCCCTCAGTCACGAGATCCTCGATCGAATCGGAGTCATGAAACGCTACGAACGGCAGGTGGTGGACGCGGTGCGCCTGCACAGTGAAGATGAGGCCATCGAGGCGTTGCGCATACATCCGCTGGTCGGCCCGGACGCGGCCGCGTCGGTCTTCAAGGCGCTCAAGAGCGCACACGAACAGAACGGCTCGCCACCGATCTTTGGGTAGGTGATGCAGATGAAGAAACCAATCCTGGTCATCGGCCCCATCTTCTGTGATCTGTTGCTCTCCGGGTATGAACGGATGCCCGAGGCCGGCCAAGAGCTCTATCTCCCCGATTACACCATCTCCCTCGGCGGCAATGCGATCGTTGCAAGCGCCCTCACCCAACTGGACATTCCCACCTCGTTGCTGACGACCATTGGCGACGATTTGATGGCGGAGCATCTGCTCGCCCTGCTGCGAGAGAAGGGAATCCGGGAGGAGCATGTCATCCCGCTTCCAGGAATGAAGAGCAACATCAGCTGCGTCTTCGCCCATGACGGGGAGCGTTCGTTCCTGACCTGGGCACAGCCGCGGGACACCTGCAACACCGCGATGGCGAGGCATGCCGCATCGTTGGATCCATCCCTGTTTTCCCATATCCATCTCTCCTTCGAGCTTCTGCATATCCCCGAGATCCAACATTTCGTGCAGCGGGCGAAGGAGAGAGGAACCACGGTCTCTACCGACCTGGGCTTCCAGGACGCCCTCCGGTGGGAGGAGGAGCACTTCGCCTTGCTGCAGGCGGTGGACTTCTTCTTCCCGAACTTGGAGGAGGCACGGCTCATCACCGGCGCCTCAGAGTTGAATGAGATGCTCCACCGGCTGCAAAGATGGGTCGCCGAACCGATCATAACGTTGGGGGAAAAGGGGGTGGCCTCCCTCATGAAGGACCAGGGCATCGTGTTCTGCCCGGCCCCGACCGTGGAGGGGATCTGCAACACCACCGGCGCTGGTGATTCCTTTGTCGCCGGCTTCCTCTTCGGGCGCTTCCACGGTATGGATCTGTACGAATCGCTGCGCATCGGCGTTGCCACCGGGTCCTTGACGGTGGGCAGTGAACAGTCGGTCTCCCCCGACATATCGAGAGCGCGCCTGCAGCAGATGGGCGTGCTGGACGGGTACTCAGCGGTTCGGGAGAGAGCCGAGGGGTAAAGAAATAATTTGACAGGAAAGCGTTTTCCTGTTACGCTGAAACAAAAGGAGGCGACAGCATGAAAAAAACGTTACTCGTTGTGCTGGTAGGGTTACTCGCATTGGGTTCCATAGGGGCCGCGGGTGTCAAGGAGACACAAGCCAAGACTTCGATCACCCTGTGGGATCAGTACTACCGGGGGATCGAAAGTGAGATCATGGACTCCATTGTACAGGGCTTCGAGGCGGAGAATCCCGCCATCAAGGTTGTCCGGGAGACCAAGATCCTCGATGATTTGAAGCTGGTACTGAAGATGTCCCTTGAATCGGGGACGGGGCCGGACGTCATGCAGGTCAACCAAGGGGAGGCAGATATGGGTGCCATGGCGAAGGCCGGGCTCCTGGTTTCGACCAATGATGTGGCCAAGCAACACAACTGGAATGCCAACTTCTCCGACTCCACCCTCAAGGCGATGGGGTACCACGGGGATTATTACGGCATCGCCACCACCGCTGAGATCGTGGGCTTCTTTTACAACAAGCCCCTGATGAAACAGTTGGGGCTTTCCATCCCCAAGACGTTCACTGAATTGGAGAGCTTGCTGGAGCGCACCAAGCGTGCAGGGTACGTGCCCATCAACTTCGGCAACCTCGATGGATGGACGGGCATCCATGAATGGAGCGCCATCCAACACGTCTTTACCACCCGTGACCAGCTCGATGACATGATGAGCGGAGAGCGGGGGGCCTTCTGGAACAGCGTCGAGAACCGCCAGGCGGCCGAGACGTTGCAGAAGTGGGTGCGAAGCGGCTACTTCACCAAGGACTTCTCAGCCATCGGCTACGATGACTCTGCCAGCATCTTCATGCAGGGCGATTCGCTCCTCTTCCTCACCGGCAACTGGATGATGGGCGAGCTTCTGGAAAACTCACCGTTTGAGGTGGGCTTCTTCCTACTGCCCGCCGATGATCCTGCGAAGCTGAAGGCCATCGGGGGTCCGGGCATTCCGTTCGTGGTCTCGGCGAAGTCCAAGAACATCGACGCTTCACTCCAGTTCCTCGATTACCTGGCCTCACAGGAGACAGCCAAGGTCTGGGCCGACAACATGATGCTGCCCGCCCAGTCGATCAGGAGCGAAGACTACCGTGATGCGCCGCTCTTGTTCCGGGAGATCCTCGATGCGTACAGCACGGCGGACAAGGCCAACGGCATGGGTTACTTCATCGACTGGATCACCCCGACGTTCTACGATACCTGTGCGGCGGCGGTGCAGGAGTTGATGGCCCTTGAGATCACCCCGGCGACCTTCGTCCAGATCCTCCAGGACGACTACGACGCCTTCACCGACTGAGGGGTGTGATCGTTCAACCAAATCATCACCCCTTCCGAGCGGAGGGGTGATGTCTTATACTACTGACAGGAGGGGTGTTTTGTCGAAATCCCATCGAAGTCTGTACGACTCACCGCTCAGGGGGATGCTCTACCTGCTCCCCGGTCTGGCCATCTATGTACTCTTCGTCCTCATCCCCGTCGTCCAGACGATCATCCTCTCCTTCATGGAGTGGAGCGGCATGGGAGCGAAGCGGTTCGTCGGGCTCGCCAACTACATCGAGCTCTTCGGTGACCCGATCTTCTTCCGCTCACTGGCCAACAATGCGGTGTTGGTCCTCTTCATCATGGTCCTGCCCACCCTGCTCGGCCTCGCGCTGGCCACGATCATCGAGCTGAATGACCTCGCATGGCGCAAACTGTACGAAACCGCGTTCTTCATGCCCTACATCCTCTCGCTGGTCGTGGTCGCGGTCATTTGGCGGTGGATCTATAACCCCGCCTTCGGGGTGCTCAACGAGCTGCTGGCCAAGGTCGGCCTCGCTTCCCTCAAGCGGGCCTGGCTGGGCGACAGCAGCACCGCCCTCGCCTCGGTCGGCGTCACCGGCACCTGGGTCAACTATGGCTTCGCCATGGTGATCTTCTTGTCCGGGTACCAGACGATACCGCCGAGTCTCTACGATGCGGTATCGCTCGATGGGGGTGGAAACCTGCACAAGCTGTGGTACGTGGCACTGCCGTCGCTGGTCAATGAGATCATGGTGGTATCGGTCTTTCTCTTCATCAACTCGCTGAAGACCTTCGACCTGGTCTATGTGATGACCAAGGGAGGCCCCGGCTATGCCACGAACGTCCTCTCCCTCTACGTGTTCAAGAATGCCTTCCAGTACAACCGCAACGGCTATGCCGCCGCGTTGGCGGTGACGCTGATGCTCATCATCTTCGCCATTACCGTGACAGTCACCAGACTCAGGAGCCACTATGAGCAGAACCGGTAAACGCATCACCGCGTCCAAGCTGGTGGCGACCGTGGTGCTCCTCCTCTTCCTCTTCATCTCGGTGGCCCCGTTTCTCCTGGTGTGGAGCGCAGCGTTCAAGAGCAAGAGTGATTTGATCACCAATGTCTTCGGCTTGCCGACGACCGTTCAGTTCTCCAACATCAAGAAGGCGTGGGTCCAGGGCCACTTTTCCACCTACTATCTGAACAGCATCATCGTGGTGATTCCCGTCGTGGCGGGGACCATCGCCCTCTCCATCACCAACGCCTACGCCTTCGCCTACTTCCGGATATGGGCCAAGGAGGTGGTCTTCGGCCTCATCCTCCTGGGCATGACGATCCCCATGGAGGTGGTCATCATCCAGCTCTACTACCATCTGTTGAAGCTCGGATTGTTGAACACACTCAGCGGCCTCATCCTCGCCCAAATCGGGATGGGCATCCCCTTCGGCACGTTCTTTCTCCGCGGTACCCTGAAGGAGTTCCCCCGATCGTTGGTCGAGGCGGCCGAAATCGACGGAGCGTCCACCTGGACGATCCTGACCAAAATCCTTGTCCCGATGGCCTCTTCGTCCATCATGGCCTTGATCGTATTCTTCTTCACCTGGACATGGAACGAGTTCTTGCTGACCCTGGTGGTCATCCACAAGGACTCACTGCGTACGCTGCCGGTGGGAATGGCGTTCTTCCAAGGCCGCTACATCGGCGACACCCCCCTCATCGCCATGGGGGCCTCGCTGATGACGATCCCCATCATCATCCTCTACATCATGCTGCAGAAGTACGTCATCTCCGGCATCACCGCCGGGGCGTTGAAGGAGTGAATGGGAGAGGACCCGCTCTCCAGCGAGTCCTCTTGATGGAGTTCAACGGTGGTGGGAACATCAACGTGATGAATCTTTCTCCATGCGCGCCAGCACATCATCCACGCTGCCGCGAAATACTCCCGGCGTCTCCATCTTCAGGCTGCAGAGAGAAGCGGCGAAGCGGGTCGATTCCTCAAGGCTGTGCTCCTTGCGCCAGGCAAGATAGGCAGCGAACGTCGTGTCCCCCCTCCCCGTTCTCCCGCTGTTGTTGACGTTGGTGTACGGGGCGACTGAGAGCGTTGTCTCACTGACGACCATCACTTCGCTGTTGT
>Ga0116183_1003048_pt1 | contig 17350 bp, 19 predicted proteins | sample AD_UKC078_MetaG_FD_89753 | JGI IMG/M metagenome (GOLD analysis project Ga0116183, IMG submission 89753) | Active sludge microbial communities of municipal wastewater-treating anaerobic digesters from USA - AD_UKC078_MetaG | ecosystem: Engineered > Bioreactor > Anaerobic > Digestate | place: USA... | reverse complement strand
GCTCCCCTCCGGTCGGGGGGGCGCCCATCAAGTGAAAGCGGCAGAAGATGGCTTTGTCATCAAATTGGAAAAGATGGGCATATCAATAAAAGAGCTCTCAGGAGAAAAATTCTCAATAAATATAGAGTTCCGGTCGGAAAATATTTCGATATCGCTCTCCTGCTGCGCCCCGAAAGATGGCGTGGAGGGATTTTTGAAAAGCATCTCGAAACTAGAAATGTAAATTTAAGAAACCTATGAAAAGGTATTTTAGGGGTTACTCAAAAAACGTGTTGTACGATGCCGCCTGCCTGGAAAAATTTTTGAATCTTCACGGATAAAGCTCGTTCCAGACTCAAAAATTTTCCCGGCGCGGCGGCATGCCATGAAGATTTGTATGATATGATATATGAGCGAAAAGCCGATTGCACAGGAGTTCCATATTTTCTATACATGGTAAAACCACACAGGAGGAATTCCGATGCCCCGCGGAGACCAGGTTTCAAGGCAATGGCGAATCTTGCAGATGCTGGAAGCGAAAAGGATGGGGATATCCGTGCCGGACCTGGCATCGGAGCTCGAAACGAATCCGCGCACTATCTATCGCGATATGGAGGCCCTCGAGATGGCGGGCTTCCCCATATACTGCGAAAAGATAGAAAACGTGGAAAAGTGGTTTTTCGTCGAGGGGTACCGGTCGAAGATTCCGATTCCGCTGGAGATGACCGAAATCATGGCGCTCTCTCTCGCATGCGAACATCTAGAGGCCTTCCGAGGCACGATTTTTTCCGAATCGATGAAAAGCGCCTTCGACAAGGTTCGCTCCATGCTGAGCCCAGAGGCCCACAACTTTCTGCAGGGGCTATCCAAGAGTTTCAGGGTCGGATTCGCAGGCAAAAAGGATTACAATAAACACCGCGCAACGGTGGACCTGATACAGAAGGCGCTGATAGAACGTACGACGGTAGCGATACAGTACGCCTCCTCGAAGGGGGAGGTCACATCGCGCAAGATAGACCCCTATCACGTCTGGTTCATGGGCGGAACTATATATATAGTAGCGCGCTGCCACCACCGCGGCGAGGTCCGCCTATTCGTTCTTGATCGGATCGAAAAGGCGAAGCTGACAAGCGACAGGTTTGAAGTCCCCTCCGACTTCTGCATGGACGAGTTCACCAAGGGGCGCTTCCGCGTGATGGATGGGGATCCGGTCGAAATAAAGATCAGATTCACAAAAAATCTCGCCCAGTACGTGAAGGAAAGAATCTGGCATCCGACGCAGTCAATATCCGATGAATCCGACGGCTCCATCGTCCTCACCATGACCGTGGAGGGAATGGCAGAGGTAAAAAGCTGGGTGCTATCATTCGGCGCGAACGCTGAGGTCCTTTCACCGAAAGAATTCCGTGACGATATGGCGAAAGAGTTTGCGAGGGCGATGAAGCATTACGGGTGAAGCGACTGACTAATTTTGTCTCGAGCCCCTTTCTTATTACAGGTTCATTGTAATGCCGTGTTTATGGGCACCTCTTAAACCTCATTTCCGGGTTGTCATCCCCGAGTGGTGTTATCGGGGATCCAGACCGAAAAAGCGCATAGGGACAGATCGAGAGTGGATTCCCGACTAAAGCATTCGGGAATGACAGGATGTGAAAAAGGCAGTTATTAGAGGTGCCCTTATGTAATATGCAGGTACAACCTTCATATTACACAAATGTTATGGTATCGGGATCGTGATCGTTATTACAGTATTGACCAACATTGTTATTTAATATACAATAATATTATGCATATTATAGATCAATGCAGGTTCCGTGAGGCCCTGAAGAAAAAGGGATACGGGTCAATCGGAGAGTTGGCATCAGGCATCGGGGTGCACCGCAACACCATCCATCATTATCTTTCCGGAAACGGCGTGTTCCCCGATAGCATCGAAAAAATGATGAGTGCGCTGGGCTTAAAACCGCAGGATTTTATCATCGACATTCCCGACGAGGCAGCTGCCCCCATCGAAAAAATCGCGCCGATCATCGACAGGCTGCACGAAGAATTTCCGGACGTGACGTTTATCCTGTTCGGCTCACGTGCAAAGGGCACCGCTGCAAAATATTCGGACTGGGATATCGGTGCGTTGCGCGCGGGGGGACTGCCGCACGATGAATATAAAAAAGTACTCATACGAAAGGACGAACTCGTGGAGGACTTTCCATATTTTGTCGATATGGTTAATCTGGACCGCGCAGATGCGGCGTTTCTTCGCGAGGCTTCAAGGGGCTGGGTTTTTCTAACCGGACGCCTCGCCGACTGGATAGAGTTCAAGAAAGGGGTCGCCGCATGACAAATCAGGATGAGCGCAGCAGGCTGAAAGTTTCGGTGGAAAATCTCGCGAAGGCGATGAAATACGAGGACAAGGCCGGAAAAGAGAGATTTTATTTTTCGGGTATTTCAAAGAGTTTCGAAGTTTGTCTTGAATACGCCTGGAAATATTTCAGGAGGCGCGCAATCGACGATGGTATCGAAATTTACAGCCCTAAAGATGCGGTCAGGGCCGCGGGCAGGATGGGGATCATCGACGATGTCGAGAAGTGGCTGGGTTTCATCGAAGACAGAAATCTCGCGGTCCACGACTACATAGGCGTTTCCGACGATCAGTACATGAAGACGATAAAGGCCTTTCTTATTGAGGCAAAAAAACTCGTATAATTCTCCGTTAGCATGTTCGCCCTGAGCCTGTCGAAGGGTGAAATTCAGAACTCAGTAGTAAAAAACGAAATTAGCCTCGTTGCATGACCTTCCCTGACGCACCACTGAAGTATTCTTCCAGCAATCGAAAAGGAGCAAATCATGAGCGACAAAACTGGCAGGGAACAGGTGCGCGATGCGGTGGGCAGGCTTTTAGGCTTCATAGAGCACATGCCGGACCGCGACATCGTGTGCGACAATACCGGCAGGATGCAGGGCTTCAGCCAGGACAACGGAACGTTTGACGATGTGGGAAGGCGGCTGCTCGAGACGGAACAGCCGTCATGGCTTATCGATGACAAAAAGAACGGTTTTTGAGCTTTGCCATACACCTCCTAACCTTCGGATGCCTCCGCTGGCCGCACCAAAGGGCCAGCGGTAGGTGCCTGGGGCAGCTGTAAAATGTGTCAAATTGCGCTTGTAAACGCCGCCCGGGCGTATTAACTGGTGGCAGCCTTGCAGGCCCTAAAGAAGGGAGTTGCTGCGGATGAAGCTCTTCGTCATTGATGGCAACAACGTTTACCACGCCATTTCTGCAGTACGCGGTGCCGCGGATCAGCGCAGGGCTTTCATGGATTATCTCTCCGGTACGAATTACTTCAGCGCAAAAAAGAAGGCGACCGTCGTCTTTGACGGCAGCGCCGACGAATCGCACACCGCAGGTTCTGTACCATTCATCAAGGTCATCTATAGCGACCAGAAAAAGGCCGACGATGTAATCAGGAAGATCGTCGAAAGGGAGTCGAAAAAAAACCGCGACCGCCTTGTCGTTATTTCCGATGACCGTGAAGTCCTGCTTGTGGCCAAGGAATCGCGCGTCGCAACCATGCGCAACGCCGATTTTCTTAAAGAACTCCGCTCCGTGCGTGATGACAACGAAAGCCTGACGCTTGAGCAGAAGGAAAGGATTACGGAGGAATTGCGGAAGGTATGGGGATAATGATATTTCGTTAGTATGCTGTCTCAATAGGGAGGAACTATGAAAAAACTTAAGGATGCGCTGGAACAAATGCAGGCAAGGAAAGTCAAATGTACCCTCAACACTTTAAACACCGTGGTTGGTAAGGAGTATCAGTGGGATGAGGTCAGCACCTGCGGTGCCACGGAAACGGCGCAGGCACACCTGACGATGTCGGATGGCGCAACGACCAGGCGATGGAGCGCACCAAAATATCAAGCGGTCAGGGACATTGTTTCACATGCCCAACTTGTCCGCTCGGCAAGTGAACTAAAAAAGCTCCTAGGAATGGGATAACCCTCTCATGTCCACCTGGTTATACTTTGCGACAATCGCAAGGGCATCGGAAAGAGATACTCTGGACCTTGTGCGTTCGGGCTATTTGTGGAGGTCTGTTTATAACAGCGTCGGGCTGGCAATAGCCAATACAAGAAATGTTGTGCCAGGCGACGATATTGTTCTTTTGTATCAGAGTGTAGGAATCGAGATATTACGGGTTCTCCATCCCGGGAAATCCCGAATAGCGGACTTCCCTGCCGCCGGCATCTTTCCTGATGCGTTTGATGGGTATATGAGAAGTATGAACTATCAACCAGACGCCCATCTCGGAAAGTTCACCGGGTTTATGGTCGAAACTGGCGGTAATGAAGAACTGGCAGGGCTTCTTGGAAAACGTTTCGCGCAAAAGAGCCGTAATGCACTTCAGTTGTTCGATCCATCATCTCTCGATTTATCGGCTGTTCAAGGGGCAAGGAAATCTGTCACAGGACTCGTGTCCGAATTTGGCAGCCAGATCAAATATTCCGAGAATAAAGACGACGTTAAGTTACCCAGGCAGGAAACTTTATTTCTAGGTGTAGACGTGGGATACGCAAGAAAGCGAGAGTCGCTAGGTTATTGCCTGCTTCATGTGGGGCCGGAGGGGCTGCAACCGCTTATGAAGCTTGGCAATGTCAGGGGACAAGGCCTTAAGACACTAGTTGAATTTGAAGAACGGACGTTGCCTGAAATACTCTCACACCCGGATGCAAAAAATCTCGCCACGATAGCGCTTGATGGCCCGATGATGCCTCGAGAGCTTGGAGGCGACGATTTCTATCGACCACAGGAACGGGTTATGCTGCAGGGAGTATTCCCAACGAGGATCAGGGCGCAGGCGTGTTCAAGTGGTATCGGTAACGCCCTAACGGAAGCAACAAGCCGATTGCGACGTGTCTGCGAGAGGCATGGATTTTCATACCAGCCTTTTTCTAGTATTGAGTCCGGCAAGAAAGGGGCTGTGCTAGAGGCATTTCCGAAGGTTTTTCTTGCAACCATGTTCGATCCGACTCACATCGATTCCAACCTCAATAGATTCGGCACGGAGCGATTTGCCGCTGACTGGGCGATGGCATCGTGGTTGTTCCAGGGGCTTCCGGAAGGATTCCGGGGAACTATTGAAAATCCAATGAAGCGCCTGAGTGATATCAGGCTGCATGTGCCCACAGATGCGCTAGGAATAGAATATATTTTCAGTAACAAGGACGTCACAGCAGCATATATCTCCGCTCTGAGCGGGGCACTGGCCTTTTCAGGATGTGCATCGGTGTTAGGGTCCGACAGGCATGGTTCGTTTCTGCTTCCGGCTTCATGGCTGTGGCATGACGCGTGGAAGGAACGCTTCAGGCGAATCCGTACTGCCTGGGATTTATCCTTCAAGGATAGTGTATAAATTATTCCTGTTTGTTTTAGGGGGATTGATGGACTGGTTCTGGATTAAGGAATATCTCGCGCGCGAACGCGCAGCCGAACTCAAGAAATGGGAAAAGATGAAGGGCAGCCCTATTGCCAGTCTCGTAGCGGAAGGACATGTCGTGCCGGGCAGCGTGTCTGGAAATACGTTCTTCGCGAAGGATTGTAATGCATCAATTCGTTTTCGCGATGATGACCGGCCTCAACTCATCCCTCCTTGTGAAGCCGGAACGCTTGGCGAGGCCTTGCTCGCCTTCAAGGAACGAAGGGAGCTAGTCGAGATAATTGCATCTGCCGAGGATAACGTCTTTAAATTGTCAAGGCGAGGCCATTGTGTGAACGACGGTGATGCGCTCCTGTGTCCGGGGAAGCCCCTCGAGGAGGAATATGATGCGCTGGAATATGTGCTGGATCAGTGTATCGACGGCGCACTTCCTGAATGGACGCAGTTGCTTGCCGGTTCAGAAGAACGCGACATCCCGGTAGATAGCGATTCACTTTTCGAAAAACTCAAAATCATGCGGGACGATGATTCCCTTCTTGAATTGATACAAGGCCCGCCAGGGACGGGGAAAACCCATCTCATCGGCAAGTTTGTGAACGAGTGGTCTTATCAGGGGAAATCGGTACTTCTTACGGCCTTCACCAACCGGGCAGTGGATGTCATGCTTCGAAAGGCCGTAGAGGTTGCTACCGAAAAACCCGCACCACTCTTCAGGGCTGGCAGGGATAAAATATGCGAGGAACTATCATCGGTAAGAAAGAGCAAAGAGGTCATTCCTTATCCATCGGGTGTGCTGGGAACCACCCTTTTCAAGTGCGCTACAGCGGCAGTGAAGAACCCGGCAGACCGGTTTGATGTGGCCGTCATAGACGAGGCGAGCCAGGTGAAAATACCATCGCTTTTCGCGGTCGCAATGCTTGCAAAAAGGGTAGTCGTCGTAGGGGACCATAAACAGCTACCGCCAGTTATCGTTCAGGATGAGGCCAGGCGTAAAGAGATCGACGAATACAGGTGTTCGGCCTTTGAATATCTTGAAAAAAGAAGAGCGCATTTCATGCTCCGTGAAACGTTCAGACTTAACCGCCATGTCTGTGAATATATCAGTAACCGCTATTACGATGGAAAGCTGCAGAGCCGACCAGAAAAGGCCGAAATTGCCTGGCCCGTCGGCAATTATCCTGAAATGTTGAAACCGATGCCAGGGATTTGCCACATAGTGGTATCTGGGGATAGGCCCGATAATAGCGTTTCCAGCACGGAGGCCGAAACGGTTGCAAAATTGATTTCGGATCTTGAATGTACCCATGGAGCGTGGTTCAAGGGATATGATGGTCTGGACCCCGATGTTATGCCTGAAGAGAATAAACCTTACGATACGCGCTACATGATTTCGTGTCTGTTCAGGAAACAGGCCTCACTCGTCAGGCAGGCCATAAGGCAGCTTCGTATTCCACATCATCTGTGGCACGTCGACACCGTTGAACGGAACCAGGGGCAGACCGCATCTGTGGCCATTTTGTGTGTGGGCGCAAAAAGCGCAGAGACGGCAGGCAGAAACCCGTCATGGGTTCTGGACCCACGAAGGTGGAACGTAGCTTTATCTAGAGGGAAGTATAAGGCTTACATTGTGAGCAGTGCGAATTTCGCCGCATAGTAGGCAATGACAATGATTATACTCCTGATATCCGTTTGTAAGCTCAACGCGTAAATCGGTTCTAGTCTGACCCATCAGGTCCGGATTCCTCTCCATAATCGTCATAGGAAGGCATTGAACCGAATTGACTTCCGCTATCCCGAATTACGTAGCAGTTCCTTCCTCCATCTAAATTGTCATTATTACGATAAGTATTTCTGGGCTCAATGCCGACGTCACTATTATCAAGAGGTCGACATGGTCTTACAACACTTTCGCTATCCGTCAGTAATTCATTGGTTAAGCTATCACTTGTATACATACGTTGTGCATTTTGATAAGCATCAGCATATTTCCAAGGGTTCAATTTACTTGCTTTCTTGTAGTCTTCAAGTGCCCCCATGAAGTAACCTGCCTTTTCTCTAGCAATTGCACGATTGTAATATGCTTCAACGCATCCAGAATTAATGTCTAGTGCCTTGGTGAAATCGTCAATTGCATCGAGGTGTTTCTCTAAACCCATTCTGGCTAATCCGCGTTGGCAATAAGAGCTTGCATGTCGAGGCTTTAGTTCTATTGCTTTTGTGAAATATTCAATTGCGTCAATATAATATTTCAATTTCATCTTTATCATACCGAAGCCATAGTAAGCGCTTGCATATCTTGGTTTTAGCTCTATCGCCTTTGTGACGTCCTCGATAGCGCCCTTGTGGTCACCTAATTTTGATCTAGCAGCTGCTCGGCAGTTGTATGCCATTGCATATTCCGGATACAACTCTATTGCTATTGTAAAATCCTTAATAGCTTCACTGTAGTCAATCTTAGCTTTGGCTATTCCACGATATAAGTAAGCCTTTGAATATTTAGGGCTGAGTTCTACGGCAGATGTTAGTAACTTAATAGATGCGGTAAGGTTTCCTAATTTTAATACAGCAAGCCCTTGGTTGAAAAGATGCTCTGCTGATGCTTTTTTTGCATTAATAGATTTATTTGCAGTTGTATTCATAATTATTTTGAAATGCACATACCCGTACAGTTTATCGGGGGTGTGTAAAAACAGTTGCTAGAAATATTATATCATTTTTTATATATTTGTATGAAGAGCCCCCGTTCCCTAAGCCTATTTCTGTCGAAAGCCGAAAGCCTTGTATGGATAAACCGTCATTACGAACCTCCTTTTCGCTTTAGAGGCCCTTCCACGCCATACCAGCGTCATCCAAGGTCATAACCACCGGCAGTTTAAACCTCCAATAAAAAAATACCCCCGCGACCTTCCCTGACACACCGCGGGTCTAAATTTCCCCTGTCCGAAAAGGGCCAATCAAAAAGGAGGGGTTATGCGTTCAATGCGGTTTGGGATGTCCTTGGCACTACTTGTTGCCATGCTTGCTGCATGCAGCGGCGGGAGCGTCTCGCGAAGCATGGCGGTAAAAAACCTGGGGAAGGAGAAGGTAGTCAAGACGAGCGGCAGCATTCCCGACTGGGCATTCGACAAGCCGATGTTCGTGAAAAACGGCGTCCTCTACGTAAGCGGTATGTTCACCGACGCCCCCAACCTAGGCAAGGGGCTGCACCTATCAGACGCGCTGGCCAGAGCGAAGATCGCAAAAAGCCTTCGTGAGAGATTGCGCGACGACCTCACCTACGCCAGCGAGGGGCTAGAAGTCGAAAACACCGTCCTCGAACGCATCCTCACCTCTTCGACAGATGAAATAGTCTTAAATGGAATTTTTCAGAACAGCCAGCATTACGAAAAAAAGCAGGTCCAGACCCTTTCGGGTATCGCATATCGCTACGACTGTTTCACACTTATCGAAATGCCGCAGGCGGCCTACCTCGCGATGCTCGACAAAGTCATGAAGGGCCAAAACGGCAAGCCCGGCGTGACGGAGGAATTTCGTGCAAAGGTCGATGCCAGGCAACGCGCCTTCTTCGACGACCTTACCGGGGTAAACGCCGAGGCTGAAACACCCGCCCCTGATGGACCTGCAGGGAATGCATCTGCAGAGGCCGGAGGATCCGTAGATGAAACAACTCTCGACAGGTAGAACGCTTTTAAAAAAGATCGTTGCCTGCGTGACGTGCGCTTCGTTTTTATTGCTCGTCTCAAGCGAAGGGCTCTGCCGCAAAAAAAATAAATGCGGCCACGATGGGGAGGTGATCATCGAAACCACCCCTGCGATCAAACCGGACTGGGTGACCAACAAGGTGCACTTCACAAAGGGGCGCTACGATTACTTCATCGGTATCTCGACGCAAAACAGGCGCCCTGAAGATGGCAAACACATGGCCATCCTCGAAGCGAAAACCTCCTTCATGCAGCACATGGGGGAGCTGATCCAGCAGAAGGAACAGGGCGTTATGACCCTCACGGAGACCGATTGGCAAAATCTCTGGGGAAGCCTTAAGGCGCCAACCTTAATCAGCGAAATGCAGCTGGAGGAATGGTATTTTGAAAAGGTAGCCGCCTACAAAAACTGCCGACCGAAATATCATTACGATGTCTATGCGCTGATAAAGATGCCAAAGGAAGCGGTGACGATAGAAAAACAGAAAGCACTGGAATACCTCAAGGGAATTCAGAAAACGGAATCGGCAAGAAGCCAGTCCCCTCTTATACCTAAGGTCGAGTTTCCTTCACGCGGCAACAAGTACGCAAAGGCGATGGAGCGCCCCCCTTCAGTCAGTTCTCACAGTTCGTATGATATGCAAGAGCCTCAATATCATCCGAGAGCGGGAGGAATGAGCGCACACTCCAAGAGCGTACTCATAAAGGCGCTAGTAACGATCGCCATTCTCGCCGGATTGAGCGTTGGGACATATTATATATACGACCACTACAGCAACAAGAAGAACAGCGCACCAGGCGGAGGAGGCGGAAATACCGGGGACATCTACATATCGGGCCCCATGCCGTGAGCGGGAGTTTTTTATGAAAAAAAACATACTTATCATACTTATGCTTCTCGCAAGCTGCGGCGGACAATACGGAGATGATATATCCGCCCCGAGGCGCCCCTTTGCCTTAAAGCTTCCAGACAAGGCGCTGGGGCTTAGCTATTCCCAGGCCTATGCCACCATCGACGGAGATCCATACAGGCATGACCTCTCACAGGATTTCTATTCTGGAGAAATCTACGGAGAGATTTACGGAGTTCCCGTTGGCATGCACACTATCGGCGTCTATCTGGAGGGAAAGACATACGACTACGACAGCTGGGTGAAAGTTCTTAGCGCGTCAGTTTCTGTGGATGTCTGCAGCGGATGCTACATAGATGCCACCTTCAACGAAGAAGACATCTTCTATCCTGACGATGATGGAGACGGGATATCAAATCTCGATGAGCTGCTAGTAGGCTCCGATCCATTCACAGCTGTTAGCTATCAGGATACGGCATTTGCAAACCTGGAAAACTACTATGGTCAGTCATACATGAACTCAGAGTACCATGATGAGTATTGCGGCAATATCCACAATGGTCTCCCAAATCCACTTAGGACGAGCATAGTCACTCTGTATATAACCGAAGCCTATAAGACGGGAAATGACATCTTCACAACAGAAGAGTCGGAGTGGCTCTTCGTAGATGCAAGTGGCGAAGAGATAGTCAGGGCGCCATACCGAAATTTTATCAATTATAAAACGCCCATACACTTCGTTATGGATGACGGGATGGTTTGCACGGGCGCACTGGAAAGTAATTACGGCTCACATGACCTCGATCTGGAGTGCACCAGAGATGGACTTAGTTGTACATCGCGGTATGACTGATCAGAATAAAGGAAAGCTTATGGGACAGTGCTACAGATTCATATGTACTAAATGCAAGTGTGAGATCGAGGCACCGAGCGGCTCGGATAGCGGATTTGAATATGCAACAAAGCCGATGAGGTGCACCTCCTGCGGCAACCTCTTCGATCAGCTTATTGCAACAAATGACGGCAAAGGGTACAAGCCGGTCGAACACCCGGATCCATGTCCTAGGTGTGGAAGCGATGCCCTCGAAAAGTGGGAGCATAAAACGCGCATATGCCCCCGCTGCGGCGGAATGATGAAGCGAGGCGAGCTGTTATATCTGTGGGATTGAAGATTTTTTATAAATAAACATTCGATCAAACAATTCTAAAAACGAGTTACAATAAGACTTTGAGTTGGCTTCTGTTTTAATGGGGTTCCCCCTTCGTCGACCAGGCGCACTTCGCCTCCCTATCCGTCGTCAAAAATCAGTCCCTTTCATCTGATTTGGATGTCCTCCGCTGTCGGCCTCCAAATCAGGAAAGCGATCTGATTTTTGACTTCCGAATACGGTCGGTCTCGTAGACGCGCAAACGTCTCCTCCGGGGGAAACCCATTAAATGAGAAGTGAATATAAGGCGTTATTGCAACTAATTTTCAGACCTGTTTTATCAGATCTTGATTTGTACAAATTACTAAAATTAATCGAAATAAAAACGCCGGGTTTGGATTACAAACCCGGCGTTTTTTTAACACAGATTTACTGGTTTACCATTTTTTTGGCCGTATGTAACAAGCGCTTTGCGCTCATAAAAGTTTACCCTCAAAGGCCTACCCCTTAACCAAAAACCATTTCCATTGATGATTGCAGAGTAATCTTTTTCAAGCAATTCTAGACCTATTTCATTTTTATTTATCTCAATGCCGGTTATTTTTTTCTTGAGGATTTTTTTGCCATTCTTATTCTCAAACATTGTTTGCCAACTTTCAATTTTAATTACAGTCCTTGAAATTCCGTTTTTTAGACCAACAGCATATCCGACTCCGCATTCCCTGTCAGCGATTACCCAATTACCAAGCGTAGATTCATATGCGGTACGCCCCTTATCCATCTCGCTTCGTATATTAAAAAGCCAAACATTTTCAATACTAACAGATGGATTGACGGGCTCAGCGACAAGTTCGACTAAGTTATCTTCTGTTATTATGGAATGTTCTTTTTTGCCATGACCACTTTGCATATTTGTCAGAATGGGTCCCTCTTGAACTTTTTGAAATATATCGATCAATGCGGCTTCGACATGAATTGCTTCTTTGCGCGTTAAATTCCTTCTAACTACCGCAAGTTTAACTTCAAGACCATCATTCCAAATATCTCTTATAATTTTTTCTTTATCTGACAAAAGCTCATTGGTACTTATTTTAGTGAGGGTTGCTACCAAATGATTTTCTGGGCGCTGATTTCCCTGCGCTTCTATCCCTCCTCCAAGCCCAACATAAAATACATTATTAGTGCGAGGATCAATTAAAGCATAGACAAACCCACCCAGCTTTTCACAGTCGAGTTTCCCATTCCAAAAACTTCTCTGCATAACCTTCATGGCTTTTACCTTTCGTGGTTGGAAAACCTATTCGATACACATCTCCCTCAATTTTCCCACAATATCCACCATGGCCATTGTGTCGAGGCAGCAATATTCCTCCAGAGCTTTACGAATTTTTTCCTTATCTGAATTATCCTCTGTGAATGTAACGCGAAAATATTCCCGACTTGCATCCATGCCTTGACCGATGCTCATACTCTCGTAGGATTGCCCGGTAATAACTGGCAAAACCTTTTTAATAGAACAGCTCCCGTTCTGCTGCGGATGATAATATGCAAAGGACCTGAACAGAATCAAAGGGTCCACAAAACGATTTTCAAGCGATTTAAACCATTCGGCGAATTCCGGATATATCTCAGAAGATTTCTGCAATATATTTCTTTCAAAAGATGCATTGTACGACACTATTGACCCCTTCGGACCTATGCATTTCATAAGAGCTCTCATAAAAGCTGGCCTTGGGTCATCGACGCCGTCATACAAAAAGGAAGTATGCTTAGGCTCAGAGCCTTCTTTCGCGATCTCGTGCACGGAAAACTGGAACGGTATTATCTCATAGGGACTGCCTCCATCAAACATAGGTATAGCCGACATCCATGTTTCAAAGTCCATGTAGAAAGCAGGATATTCAATATTTTTCAAAAAAGAATAAATTTCGCCCTCATCTATATGAGGCTGCCCTGTTTTTTCGCATTCGACTTGAATGCTTTGATGTTTTGTGAGGCCGCTCACATCTACTTTGGCCAGCTCATAAATCCCGGCATTTACAAGCTGAAAAGGGAGCTCTTTGCCTCGATAAAGAAAAAATACGTTTCTCTCCGGAAGAAATGACCTGCACTTATCAAACATGGGGCAGCGAAACGGTTTTTTACAGTGGTTTCCAATTCCCGGATCCGGGCAGCAATTCGAGGCGATAGTTTCAAGCATCTTGGGGATTTGTTCTTCGGCTACCTTGGCAAACTCTTCTATGCTTGAGGTAAGGTCAATCATATTGAACAATTTGCTCGGCTCTATATCGCCATTTCTAACATAGTTTTTATTTATTAATGCCAGATAACACCTGCGAACATCGAGCCCAGCTTTTTTAGCGGCATGGAGCTGAAAACCTACGTCTAAATTATTTACATCCTTTAAATCTCCTGAACTTTTGACCTCGATAATGTCCCATCGGTTTTGATCGGAGGGAACGAGAATATCGGCCCTGAAATAACAATTCTCGGCCTTAAATGCGGCCTCAAAAATAGGAACTCTCTTTTTTAGAAGATCTTCCGTTTGAGTTAATCCATATTCAAATGATCGGCTATGATCAACTTCGACTCCATCTGGAAAAATCTTTTTCGCAAAATCACCAACAAGATGTCCCTGTTCAAAAATGTCGAGGCTGGACTTGTCGGGAGGCGGTACTTCTTCCGGGGCATTATACCTCAACCAAAGAAGCTTTGGGCATTGAAGCCCACAAAGATAACGTGATTTTGACAGCGCCAGTCCCGCTCTTTTTGATTCTGACATAAATCTCCCGCACAACCGCCAAAGATGACAGTTTCCGATAAAGTTTCACAATACCAATCCACTGTCAATTCGCTACCTCAAACAAACCTTACCAGCCTGTATTTAAAGTATAAAAATTTAATCACGTCGAAAAAACCTTTCTCCAGAAGCCAAACCAGAGCGTATTTTTTCAACCAGATCTCCAAGCTCAATACTAAGAACCATTGCATGTGTTACAAATTCGTCTCCGGTATCTAAAAGCATATCTTCAGAAAAGTTCAAAGTGGATCCAATCGGCATGGATTCATTCCACTCTCTCCATTTGCCATTTATAGCGAGATTCAGGGATATCTGGAAAAAATCTTCGCTTGATTCAGCCACCTTCTCCATAAATTCCAGCAGAACCCTGCGATATGCGGCCGAAGGCCTAAAATAATTTTCAAACTGAATAACATTGTTATTAGAACCCATAGTCCACCTCCATGCGCTGGGCTTTATCATGGAATAGTGTCAGGAAGGGTCGCGAAGTTAAAAATTATACATCCACCCGACGACAATTAGAGTTTTATTTCCCCAAGCCGACCTCATCCCCTCGGGAAACGAGGGGCATTGACAGGTCTGAAATCGTTTTCAATCCCACTTGCCGGATATATTTAGCGGCTTAAATTCTGTCGTATCGATCTCTGTTTTCACATGTCCTATATCCGGCATGACCTTCTTGAGCAGGGCAACCGCGGCCTCCTTGCGTTCCGATAAGGAAGCCCCTTCTATCTTGCCAAGCGCCAGGTCCTGAAGAAACGTGATGATCTCCTTTGCCTTTATCTTCTTACGAAGCTCCGACGTCAGAAGGTTAGAAACCCCCTTCTTACGGCCAGCCCCTTTCCTGAAACCTACACGCGCCACTGAAACCTCCTTTTATTGACTGCCTCTATATTGAACAATATCCACTCTCTTTTTATCCCCTCCGACTTCAATAGATCCCAACTTTTTGAGACTTCTTGTTCTTAGGGAACTTCGCATCAGAGCTATGAATCAGTTTTATTAAGGTGATCAAAGCAACTGACTATTTTTCCTTTCGGCTTTCCTTTCATTCTGACCAGGCTCAGCAGACCTTTGCTGTCTTCATCGGTTCTTTGTTCAAATTCAATCCAATCACAAGGCAGAGTCGGGCCAGAAAAAACATCTACGATACAAAAGTCATTCCAAGATTCTTGTCCATCAACGGATTTGAAAGGTTCAAGACCTTGTGCAATCCAGAAATCAAAGAGCTTCTCATTATCTAGAGGCCCCATTGTGCCAATGCTGCAGAGATATTCGTCATACAAAACGCTCTTGCCCAAAGACAGCTTTTGCGTTTCAAGATATCCGGCAAATCCACCAATAGCGCTGCATCGATTTATCGTATCTATAGGGACAATTACGCCACAAATTCCGGGGACACTATACATAATTATTCACTTGTTCGAGAAACCGTACATGCTTACGGGCTAATTTTTGGGTCTTTTGGTTAAAACTTGTTAATAAAAGATGTTCGATATTTAGTACGCTTTCATAATTAAGTATCGTGTCCCCGGAATTTCGGAATTTCCGGAATTTCACAAAAAAAGTCCCCTTTTTGTCCCCCTCGACTCCAAAATACTCCAAAATACTCGTCTCTCCTCCAACACCGAAAAGTGACTCATGTTATTGTTATCATTCATAAATAATCGATTTTATTCAAGGCATCGACTCTATCAAAAACTTTCGAGTGCCATTTTCGAGCGCACCACCAAAATAATTAAGTCTCGCGTCCCAGGAATTAAAATGAACCTATTTCATAAAACCCCGCACAGCTTCAGGCAGAAGATCCAAAGAAGCACGTACCGCCCTTTCCCATTTTCTCCCAGCTTTCACTGCGGTTCTCAATGCGGCTTTCAATTCCCTTCCCCGTTCTTCGGCAAGGATCGATATTAACTGACTCGCCTGGTCAAGGTCCTTCTCCCTCTTTCCGGTTTCCGTTACACTGCGATACGCCGCGACGATGAGTTTATGAATTGCAAAGCGCTCCGGACGGGGAACCGTAACCATGACCCCGCCCGTCGGAGCCACCAACACCGCATCTACAGGATCCTCGATCAAAAAATCGAGAAAACGGAGGGCAGTGGCACCAGCGCCGGCTACGTGCGGCATGTGTACAACTTCCCTTCTTTTCCCGCGCAGCGGAACGAGAAAGTCGATTCGAATGCCATCCGACGTAATGTACGATGAAGGGAGTGATTTCTTCGAAAGCGGTGGCACCTCCCGACAATCCATTCCGCGCTCGGCAAAGAGCGTTTTAAGATCAACAATTTCGCTCACTATCTCAATTCGATCATCGCGGGCGATATCGATATCCTGCGTCATCAATGTTGTACGCTCGAAGACATATCCCAACATCCCTGAGTAGGCAGAATAGGCAAGCGTTCCCACCAAAACACCACGCCGATGAATCAAACCAACCTCAGAAAAACGACCAAGTAGGAGTGCCATACGGCGATCGAGCACCGGCAAACCGCTTTTCCGGAGCATAGCAGCCTGCCGAGCCTCTATGCCCTGTAGCTTTTTTAAAGTCGCTTTATCGGCGCGCATCGCTTGGCGCTGCAGCTCGACCACTTTGTCATTCTTGTCATTCGATGGACCGAAATACGTCTGCCGCGCCTGACCGCCCTCATAGCGCTGCTCATACCAGTATACCTTTCCCTTGACGGTCTTCCTGACATAGGTCTTTGCATCGGCAAGCTGCGCATCGATAGCGGCGCGTGAACGGGCAGCCTCATAGAATTCGGCGAAGAGCGTTTTTGACGCGAGATCGATTTCCATGGTTATACGTTATCATAGGATATATGTACGGGTCAACGTATAACTAGCAAGGTTCGTTTTGGCCCAGTTTTTTGGGAATGGTCATAACGACCGGGGGCCTAAGGGCAGTAATTAAGTCTCGCGACCCCTGAATCCCGGAATTCCGGAATTTATCCTCTCACATAGAGAGTGCCGGCCGTCCATTGGAAAATTGGTCTGCCGCCAAGGTCGATACATATTTCCTTGACGTTCATCGGCTCAGTCGCAGATTGAATCCTTATGCCTGGCATAGCCTCGGCCAGCATGTTGGCCAGATTTCCGCTGTTCATCCCAAACCCCTCGCCATTTGAGCAACTGTTTAGCACGAGATCCCCGCCCTGTTTTATGAACCTGCTGAGGCGAAGATCGTCCCGGCCGTTTCCCACATCGGAAGTATCGACGTATTTGAACTCGTCGGTCATCTTTCCGCCGTCGCCGAGGTCCTCTCCCCCCAGCGAAAGCGTAGAAGCCGAACCATGGCCCTCGAGAACGACCGCATCAGCCTTCCTCTTTCCGTTGATGGTAGCGTGTTTCAGAGCCCTGATTGCCGCTCCTTCATCGCCGGCCTCGTAGTAAAGAACGGTAAAACCAAGCTCTCTAAGCCGATCTACAACGGGAT
>Ga0116183_1003044_pt1 | contig 17372 bp, 13 predicted proteins | sample AD_UKC078_MetaG_FD_89753 | JGI IMG/M metagenome (GOLD analysis project Ga0116183, IMG submission 89753) | Active sludge microbial communities of municipal wastewater-treating anaerobic digesters from USA - AD_UKC078_MetaG | ecosystem: Engineered > Bioreactor > Anaerobic > Digestate | place: USA... | reverse complement strand
TTTGACAAGCATGGGTTCCTCCTCAAAATAGCTATGTTGGTTGGCGCTTACATAACTACTTGAAGGAACTCATGCTTTCAATTGTTAAAGAACAAAGTCATGCATTGATTAATGTGACGAACCATAATACAATTACTCGATTAGGTAACGAAGAGACTTCAGTGCCAGCATTCTGATCAGCTGATGCATGCAGTTATTGCAATAAAAAATGGCCCTTCAAAATAATCTGAAGGGCCATTTACGTTTGTCCTGGATGTTATCCGGGGATCAGGCGCACTCTGAGTATCCGCAAACATGGCAGACCATGCATCCGCCTTCGTGCTCAACGATGCCGCCGCACTCAGGGCAGGCGCCGCGCTCCTGATGGGCTACCTCAGCGTTGACGTCATAACCGTTTTCCATCATGTGCGACTGGATGGCCTTGGCCACGGCGTCGGCACAGGAAAGAACGCGGTTGTCGCCGAATCCGGACGGGCTGTGGCAGGAAATACCCAGGAGTTGCTTGATGACCTGGCGGGCCTGGATGCCGCTGCGCCATGCCAGTGATACCATGCGGCCAATGGCCTCACTCTGTGATGCGGCGCAGCCGCCGGCCTTACCCATGGTGGTGAAGAGTTCGAACAGACCGTTGCTGTCTTCGTTGATGGTGATATACAGCGGGCCGCAGCCGGTCTGCATCTGGTAGGTCCAGCCACGCAGTGCCTTGGGACGATCGCGCTTGATTGCCTTTTTCTCATCTGCTGCCATGTGTGCGGTCTCTGTTGTCGCAACCTCTTCCTTCTTGCCGGCGGTGGAGAGCACCTGCATGTCGCGTGAACCGTCACGGTAGATGGTAACACCCTTGCAGCCAGTCTGATAGGCCAGCATGTAGACGTTTTCCACCTCTTCGATGGTCGCATGACTGGGGAAGTTAACGGTCTTGGAAACCGCGTTGTCGGTGTAGAGCTGGAAGGCCGCCTGCATCTGGATATGGTCGTTGGGGGTGATGTCGTGGGCGGTTACGAACACATCCCGCACATCGGCCGGCACCTCGTTGATATCCTGAACTGTGCCGTGTTCGGCAATCTTGCGCATCAGTTCCACCGAATAAAACCCGCGCTCTTTGGCCACCTGTTCGAACATGGGGTTGACCTCGACCAGCACGTTGTTGTCCATGACGGTGCGGATGTAGGAAACGGCAAACAGCGGCTCTACGCCGGAGGACGCGTTGGCGATGATCGAGATGGTGCCGGTGGGGGCAATGGTGCTGACCGTGGCGTTGCGCATCGGCGGGGCACCCTTTTTGTCAAATGTGGAACCCTTGAAGTTGGGGAACGATCCACGCTTTTTCGCCAGTTCCTGCGATGCCAGATACCCTTCGTCGTTGATGAACTTCATTACCTTCTTGCCAAGCTTGACCGCCTCTTCGGAACTATAGGGGACTCCCAGCAGGATCAGCATGTCGGCCCATCCCATGACACCCAGTCCGATCTTGCGGTTGGAGTGGGTCATGTCGTGGATCTGAGGCAGCGGGTAATTGTTGACCTCGATCACGTTGTCCAGAAAGTGGACCGCATTGTGAACCACATCCTTGAGCCGGTTCCATTCGATGGAGCCGTCTTTGACAAAACGGCCCAGGTTGATTGAGCCCAGGTTGCAGGATTCATAGGGCAGCAGCGGCTGCTCGCCGCAGGGGTTGGTGGATTCGATCTCGCCCACCAGCGGGGTCGGGTTGTCACGGTTGAGGCGGTCGAGGAAGATGATGCCAGGTTCTCCGTTCTGCCAGGCCTGTTTGACGATGCGCTGGAAGACCTTGCGGGCGTTCATGGCGCCACAGGGCTTTTTGTCACGCGGGTTGACCAGTTCATATTCCTCGTCACGCTCCACGGCCTGCATGAATTTCTCGGTCAGACCAACCGAAATATTGAAGTTGTTCAGTTGGGTCTGATCGTCCTTGCACATGATGAAATCCATGATGTTGGGGTGGTCGACCCTGAGGATGCCCATGTTGGCGCCGCGACGGGTACCGCCCTGCTTGATGGTCTCGGTGGCGATGTCAAAAACGCGCATGAATGATATGGGCCCGCTGGAGATGCCGGTGGTGGAGCTGACCACGTCGTTGGCCGGGCGCAGACGTGAGAATGAAAAACCGGTGCCGCCGCCTGACTTGTGAATCAGGGCCGTGTATTTGACTGCGTCGAAGATCTCTTCCATCGAGTCGCCGACCGGCAGCACGAAACAGGCGGAAAGCTGGCCCAGTTCACGCCCTGCGTTCATCAGGGTGGGGGAGTTGGGGAGGAACTCCAGATTTATCATCATGCGGTAAAAGGTTTCCGAGGTCTCCTTGATACTGGATTTCTTGTCAAACTTGCGATCAGCGTCGGCGATGAAGTCTGCTACGCGCCTGAACATGTCAGCTGGCGTTTCTGTCGGCTTACCGCTCAAATCTCTCTTCAGGTAGCGTTTTTCCAGTACGGTCAGAGCATTTTTCGAGAGTCCCTGGATGTTGTCCTTTGTTGTCTCCTTTTTCATCTGTTTCTCCCCCCGGAATTATTATTGTTGTTAAATCACAGTATTGGATGATTGATATCTAAAAACAGTTCTGACACAACATTTTGTGCGTGAGCCAGAGATTAACCACAACATCTATGCTGTGTCAACCCGAGTTTTATTAAAATTCATAACCTGCTGAAAGTTCGCAGGAACCTGCAATACTACCTGATCAAGCCTGGTGCGGGGCAGATGCATGATTTACAGGTCAGGCCATCTGTGATAATGGTTCCAGAGTTTCCGTGGTCTGGGGGACGATCTGTATGGAGGTGATTTTTGCGATATTTGAGGATAATCTGTGCATCCATGGTGCTGATATCGGCGATCTGCCAGGGGCTGCTTACCGGACATGCCGATGCCGCACAGAATAACGGCAGGCAGGGCAGCAGCAGTTATGAGAACGCTATTATTACCGAGGATGTTAACTGGAACGGGAAGATTGTTGTCCGCGGCTATCTGGTGGTAGCGCCACAGGCTACACTGCGGATCCAGCCGGGTACCGTTATCAGCTTTATCCGTTCCAACGCGATGAATCAGCCCTCCAGGCTGGTTGTACAAGGACGGCTGGACTGTCAGGGCACCGGGCAGCGTCCGGTGCTGTTCACATCCAATACTCACGGTGCCGCCAGTGGGGAGTGGGGAGGCATCGTGCTGCTCTCCAACGAGAAGCGCAACCGTCTGACACACTTTGCCATCGAAGGGGCCGAGACTGCCCTGGAATTGCGATTCTCCGCCATTCATCTGCATAATGGCCGCATCGCCCAATCGGGGATCGGAATATCTGCGGCTGACAGCCGTCTGACGGCTGAAAACCTGCACATTTCGGGGAGCAGCAAGGGGCTGGAATTGATCAATAGTGAGGCGGAGTTGCGCGGTGTAAAGCTTTCCCGCTGCCACGACGGCATCGCCGCGACCCGGAGTTCATTGTCAATTGCCTCTTCTGCCATCAGCGCCAGCCTGCAGCATGGTGTCACAGCAAGGGACTGCCGTATCAGGATCAGATCGTGTGAACTCTTCGATAACCGTGTGGGCAGTCAGTTTATAGAGGGAGAGGGGCAGATATTTCTAACCCGCTTCCATGACAATCACGAATTGGCGCTGCAACTGTCCGCCGCCAGGATCAAGGTCAGCAATTCCGTTTTCATCAACAACCGGCGTGATGCGGTCCAGGTCGACGACGGCATGGGATTGTTCTACGGCAATGTATTCAGTGGCAATCAGCGTTTCAACATGGTCAATAATGGCCGGGATCGCGTATCTGCCCAACTGAACTGGTGGGGCAGTAACAACGAATCCGGGATCATGTCCGGCCTGCAGCACAAAGCGAAGGGAGATCAAAATGGCGAGATTGTGTTTTCCCCCTGGCTGCCGGAGCAGCCCGCAGCCGTGCCGTTTAGCACCCCTTGAAACAGATGTGGCCGGATATTAATCGAAGTTGCTATTTGCTTTGCCGACATTGTAGAATGCGCAGCACCCATTTCTACTGAAAACGAAAGGAAACCATGAAAAACTTCATCCTTGATACCAATGTGTTGCTGCATGACCCCCAGTCGCTGTTCAAGTTTCAGGAAAACAACATCTTCATCCCCATCACCGTTATTGAAGAGGTGGATAAATTCAAGAAGGACATGAACGAAACCGGTCGCAACGCCAGGATGATCTCCCGTATTCTGGACAGCATGCGCGAAAAGGGCTCGCTTGCCTCCGGTATTACACTGCCGGGCGGCGGCATACTGAAGGTCGTTCTGTTCTCCGAAGCGTTCTACAAGCATCTGCCGGTTGATCTGCGCGGCGACAGCAACGACAACCGTATTCTGGGGGTGGCCCTGGATGTGCAGCAAAAACAGCCCGACGTCACGACCATTTTTGTCACCAAGGACACCAATCTGCGCATCAAAGCCGATACGGTCGGTTTGTCTGCAGAGGATTACGAAAACGACAAGATCGATATCCAGGATCTTTATTCCGGTACCCGTACGATTGAGATGGCCAGCGATGAGATTGACCGCTTTTACGGTCAAGGGTGGCTGGATGCTCCCCAGGGACTGGTTCCCAATGAATTCATTACTATTTCCGATGCCGTTAATCCCTCCCATACCGCCATCTGCCGCTACGATGCCGCCAGTGCCCGGATAGTGCCGGTGCGCAAGACCCCCAAAGAAGGTGTCTGGAGTCTTTTTCCGCGCAACCGCGAGCAATCCTTTGCCATGGATGTGCTGATGGACGACTCGATCAAGCTGGTTACGCTGGTTGGCAAGGCCGGTACCGGCAAGACGCTGCTGGCGATTGCCGCCGGTCTGCAGAAGGTGGCTGAGGAAAACGTCTACAACCGGCTGCTGGTTTCCCGTCCCGTATTCCCCATGGGTAAGGATATTGGGTTTCTGCCGGGTGATATTGAAGAAAAGCTGACACCCTGGATGCAACCGATCTTTGATAATGTTGAACTGCTGATCTCCGGACACGAATCTGAAAAGCGCCACAGCAAGGGCTATAAGGAATTGATGGCCATGGGACTGCTGGATATCGAACCCCTGACCTATATCCGCGGCCGTTCCATACCCAACCAGTACCTGATTGTGGATGAGGCCCAGAACCTGACACCCCACGAGATCAAGACTATTGTGACCAGGGTCGGCGATGGCACCAAGATCATCCTGACCGGAGACCCCTACCAGATTGACAACCCCTATGTGGACTCCTCCAGCAACGGTCTGACATTCCTGGTTGAAAAGTTCAAAGGGGAGAAGATCGCTGCCCACGTGACCCTGACCAAGGGTGAGCGTTCTGAGCTGGCGGAACTGGCCGCCAACCTCCTATAACCAATTTTCGCCACAGAGGACACAGATGGCACAGAGAACTTCAAGGGAAGCATCACCTTGATTCAATATCTGTTCTGTCGTGTCTTTTGTGTTTTTGCAAGTTTGTATTTGGTTCGTTCAATAATCTCTGTGTCCGTGTGGCAGATTTTTTGTTTGATAAGGGTTTAATTCATGCTTCTGCTTGCCATAGAAACATCCTGTGATGAAACTGCGGCGGCGGTCGTCCGTGACGGTTGCCGGATGCTGTCTTCAGTCGTTTCCTCCCAGGTAGCCATCCATGCCGAATACGGTGGTGTCGTGCCGGAGATTGCCTCCCGCAAACACCTGGAGATGATCTCGCCGGTTGTCAGCCAGGCGTTATCCGAAGCGGGCGTCACATTCGATGATATTGAGGGGCTGGTCGTCACGCGCGGCCCCGGTCTGTCCGGAGCGCTGCTGGTTGGTCTCTCTGCTGCCAAGGCGATTGCTGCTGCCCGGCGGATCCCCTATGCGGGGGTGCATCACATTGAGGGGCACCTGTTTGCCACCTTTCTGGAACAGCCGGTGGAATTCCCTTTTCTGGCCCTGGTTGTGTCCGGAGGCCATACCCACCTGTATCTGGTGCGGGGATTCGGCCGCTATGAGACCCTGGGGCGTACACGGGATGATGCGGCCGGCGAGGCTTTTGACAAGACAGCCAAGATCATGGGGCTGGAATATCCGGGCGGGATGCGTATCGACCACCTGGCCAGTCAGGGCAACCCGCAGGCGGTGCGTCTGCCGCGTCCTCTGATGCATGACGGCAGCCTCAATTTCAGTTTCAGCGGTTTGAAAACCGCTGTGATGCAGCATTTGCAGAAGCATCCTGTCGTGCTTGATACGCCCGGGGCGGCTGATCTGTGTGCTTCCTTCCAGGAGGCGGTGTGCGACGTACTGGTGTCCAAAACCAAAGCGGCCCTGGAGCTAACCGGCTGCCACCGGCTGGTGGTGGCGGGCGGCGTGGCCTGCAACAGCGGTTTGCGGCGCTGTATGCGTGAAATGGTAGATCAATCCGGGCTGGAACTGCATCTGCCGCCGCTGGCCCTGTGCGGAGATAATGCCGCCATGCTGGCTGTGGCCGGGAATCATTATCTGGAGAACGGTCTCTGTTCACCCATGACACTGGATGTAACCGCCACCTGGGATATGGATCGGGCAGGGGAGGGTAAATTTTGAAAGACAGGCGCGCACCGCTAAAATCACTGGGACAGAATTTTCTGGTGGATGGCAATATTATCGACAAGATCATCCGTTCAGCCAACCTGACAGCCACTGACCGTGTGCTGGAAATCGGGCCGGGCCGTGGCGCGTTGACCCGGCGTATGGCCGGGCAGACAGACCGGATGGTGCTGGTGGAATATGACCATGCTCTGGCAGCCGATCTTGCGGAACAATTTCGGGATGATCAGCGGATCAGGGTCGTTGATGGCGACATCCTGGCTGTGGATCTTGAAGCCATGCTTGACGCGCCCACCCCCAAATGGAAGGTGGTTGCAAATCTACCCTATAACATCTCTACCGAGGTGCTTTTCAGGCTGTTGGAGGTGCGCGACAGGGTTTCGCGCATGGTGCTGATGCTGCAGAAAGAGGTGGGCGAGCGTCTGGCAGCAAGTCCGGGAAATGCCGATTACGGGGTGACCACCGTGCTGTTGGGGCTGTGGTTTGATATCCGCATGGAGTTCGTTGTCCCGCCTGGTTGTTTTAATCCCAGGCCCAAGGTGGATTCGGCCGTACTCAGTTTTGTGCCGCTGGATCAGCCACGGGTGGAGGTTGGCAGCGAAACAACCTTCCGCAGAGTAGTCAAGGCGTCCTTTGCCATGCGCCGCAAAACCCTGCTGAACTGTCTGAAATCATCGGGGTTGGCAGAAGGAGATCAACTACTGGCCATCCTGGAGGAATGCGGCATTGACGGCCGTCGCAGGGGGGAGACACTGACCCTGGAAGAGTTTGCCAGGCTGTCACGCAGGTTTTCAGTGGAGGGTTAGCAGCACCTGGAATAATTACCGCCACACGGCGGTTTTTTATTGAATTTTGTGCAACAGCCATTAATCTGCGCAAGCCTTACGGAAGGGATTATATGACAGAATCATTGATATATATGCTGATTGGCCTGTCCGTTGTTGTGCTGGTTATGCTGGGGATGCTGCTGAACAGGGTTTCCCGCCTGGGTAGCGAAAACCGCATTGATGATCTGCAACGCATGGTGGAACGTCAGGAACGCACCCTGCGGGAGGAAATGTCTCGCAGTCGCGAGGAGTCGGCCAATTCGGCCAGACAGGCTCGGGAAGAACTGGTGGCTGCCATGACTGGCCTGGGGGACTCGCTGCTGAAACGCATGAGTGACATCGCCCAGTTGCAGAAGAACCAGCTGGACATCTTTGCCGGACAGCTCAAGGCACTGACGGAAAGCAATGCGGATCGTATGGATAAATTGCGGGAAGCGGTAGAAAAACGACTCGGTCTGATCCAGGAGGACAACGCCCGCAAACTTGAACAGATGCGGGCAACCGTGGATGAAAAATTGCATGATACGCTCGAAAAACGGTTGGGCGAATCCTTCAAGCTGGTCAGCGAGCGGCTGGAGTCGGTGCAAAAGGGGCTGGGTGAGATGCAGACCCTGGCCAGCGGGGTCGGTGATCTGAAAAAGGTGCTGACCAACGTCAAGACCCGTGGCACGTTTGGCGAGATTCAGCTTGGCAGCTTACTGGAACAGATACTGGCACCGGGTCAATACGATACCAATGTGGAAACACGCTCTAATAGCGGTCAGCGGGTTGAGTTCGCCCTCAAACTGCCCGGCAGGGACAGCCTTTCCGATGCCCAGGTGTGGCTGCCGCTGGACGCCAAATTCCCCCAGGAGGACTATCTGCGTCTTCTGGAAGCGCAGGAACTGGGTGATCCGATTGCTGCGGGGGAAGCGGGACGCCTGCTTGAAAAGGCGGTCCGTGAAAGCGCCAAAAATATCCGTGACAAGTACCTGGATCCTCCGCACACGACTGATTTTGGGGTTATGTTTCTTCCGACCGAAGGTCTCTACGCCGAAGTCCTCAAGCGCCCCGGACTGTTCGAGTTGCTTCAGCGCGAATTCAAGGTGGTGATCACCGGTCCGACCACGCTGGCAGCCCTGCTGAACAGCCTCCAGCTGGGCTTCCGCACCCTGGCTATCGAGAAGCGCTCAGCCGAGGTCTGGAACATGCTGGGCGCGGTCAGGACCGAATTCCACAAGTTTGGCGAGGTGCTGGACAAGACCCGCAAGAAGATCCAGGAGGCCGGGAATCATATTGATCAGGCTTCCACCCGCACACGCGTAATCGAGCGCAAGCTCAAGGGGGTTCAGGAACTGCCTGCGCCAGAGGCTGCGGATTTGCTTGAGTTGGAAGACCCTGCGGAGTAATAGGGGTTATCGGGTAGTTGGGCACTAAAACTTGAAATCAGGAAAAGGGCAAGATGTCTGAAAAACGCAACATACTGAAGGCGGTCGGTATCATGGGCAGTGCCACCATGCTCTCCCGCATTATGGGTATGGTCCGTGACATGGTGGTCTCGCGTCTGTTTGGGGCTGGCATGGCCACCGACGCCTTTTTCGCCGCCTTCCAGATACCCAACATGCTGCGCCGCTTTTTTGCCGAAGGTGCGTTGACCTCCGCTTTTGTGCCGACCTTCAGTGCTACCCTGACCAATCAGGGTGAAGAGCAGGCCCGCGAACTGGCCAATACCTGTTTTACCTTGCTGACGATTGTCATGGCAGCGGTGACACTGGCCGGCATGATCTTTTCCCCGTACATTGTCGAACTGATGTACCCTGGTTTCAGGGCCGTTCCAGAGAAGTTCGAGCTGACCGTGATACTTAACCGGATGATGTTCCCCTACATCTTCTTCATCAGCCTGGTGGCGCTCTGCATGGGCATTCTCAACACGCTGCGCCATTTTTTCACACCTTCGATTTCCACCGTATTCCTCAATATCTCCATGATCCTGTCAGCACTGCTGCTGCGGGACTTTTTCTCTGCACCAATCATGGCGCTGGCTGCCGGGGTGCTGATCGGCGGTTTCATCCAGCTGGCCATGCAGCTGCCGGTGCTGTGGAAAAAGGGGTTTCCTGTCAGGCCACGTTTTGACTTCAGATGCCCCGAACTTCGGCGCATTGCGCTGCTGATGGGGCCGTCCACCTTTGGTGTCGGTGTCTATTACCTGAATATCACGGTCAGCGCCATTCTGGCCTCGTTGCTGCCCCAGGGGAGCGTCTCCTATCTCTATTATGCCCAGCGCTTGTTCGAGTTTCCCCAGGGGATTTTTACCGTATCGGTGGCACAGGCGGTGCTGCCTGCCATGAGCAGGCAGGCGGCGGAGGGCGATCTGCAGGGGATGAAGGACTCCCTGGCCTTTGGCCTGCGCCTGACCCTGTTTATCACCATCCCGGCCATGGCTGGCCTGATGGTCTGCGCCACCCCGATCTTCAGCCTGATCTTCATGGGGGGCGCTTTTGATTACGGCAAGGCGGTCAATTCGGCCCAGGCCCTGATCTGGTATTCGTTTGGTCTGTCATTTGTCGCCATGACCCGTGTGCTGGCTCCGGCCTTCTATGCGCTCAAGGATACCAAAACCCCGGTCTGGACCGCCTTTGCGGCTTTTGTCCTTAATCTGGGATTCAGTCTGGCCTTGATGGGACCGCTCAAGCATGGTGGTCTGGCCCTGGCCACCACCCTCTCGGCACTTGGCAACATGCTTCTGCTGCTCTGGTTTTTAAGGCGCAAGATTGGCACTTTTGGCGGACGCAGCGTGATTGTATCGGCAGGTAAATCCCTTGCGGCTGCTGTGCCCATGGCTGTGGCGGTCAGCTGGATCTGCCAGCTTTTCGACTGGTCCCGTCAGGGACATGGTCTTGAAAAATCTGCGGTGCTGGGCGCTGCTGTTGCAGCTGGTGTTGCCATCTATGCCGTCGCCGTGCTGCTGCTTGGCTCCCAGGAAGCCGTGGCGGCATGGCAGATGGTTAAAAGAAAACTAGGACATACACAATGACAGATAACAGCATGCATATAAGCCATCGTCCACGGCTGCTGCTTGTATATCCGGCCACCCACAAGCTGGGCTGGGAACGCAATTTTCAGCTGCCTTATCATTCCCTGCAGCAGGTGGCGGCCTGCGTTCCCGATTCATGGGATGTGTCGCTGATCGACGAGTTGCAGGATGAAATTCCCTCCGGCAGGGATTATGATCTGGTTGGCATTACCTCCATGACCCACCAGGCTGTACGGGCCTATCAACTGGCCGACCGTTTCCGTGCCGAAGGGGTCAAGGTGATTATGGGCGGCATGCATCCAACTGTGCTGCCGGAAGAGGCCATGCAGCATGCCGATGCCGTGGTGGTGGGTGAGGCGGAACCGGTCATGGCCGGACTGCTGGACGATTATCTGGCCGGCCGGCTCAAGCCGCTTTACAAGGCGCCAATCGCCGAGGGAAATTTGCTGGATGTGCCCTGGGCCCGGCGTGATGTACTGGCCGGCAAACGCTACCTGACCACCCAGACAATCCAGGCCAGCCGCGGCTGTCCCTATAACTGTGCTTTCTGTACAGTCACGCCGTATTTCGGCAACCGCTACCGCTATCGTTCCCATGAGGATATTCTGGCTCAAATAGCTTCATTCGACCGAAAACTGGTTGTTTTTCTGGATGACAACCTGCTGGGCAACCCGGCCAAGGCCATACCGGTGCTGGAAGGGATGGCCGATATGGGAATCCGTTGGGGTTCCCAGACCAGTCTGAGGTTTGCGGAAAACAGCGACCTGCTCAAGCTCGTTGCCCGCTCCGGATGCATCGGACTGTTCGTCGGTATCGAATCGGTCACCGGGGAATATGCCCACATACCCAAATTAAACGGGCATCACAGTCAGAAAGAGCTGATCAAGCGGGTGCAGGATGTCGGTATCATCCTGGAGGCATCGTTTGTTTTCGGGTTTGAAGATCACGATCAGGGTATTTTTGAGAAAACCGCACGTTTTATCGAGGATTGCAAACCCAGCGTGCCAACCTTCAACGTGTTGACACCCTATCCCGGCACTGAATTCTTCAGGCAGTTTGATCAGCAGGGACGTCTGCTGCACAAGGATTGGAGCAGGTATAACCATTCCGATGTGGTTTTCAGGCCCCGTCTGATGACCCCGGAACAGCTCAAGCGTGGCTGGGTGATGATGCGCAGGGAGGCCTTCAGCTATGGTTCGATCCTCTCCAGGGCGACTCAGGTGCCGGGACGGCTGCTGACGAATCTGGCCTACAATCTGTTGAGGCGAGGGCCCAACCGCCGCCTGGTGTTGCCTGAACCGGGCAGTTATTCCTGAGCACAGTCCATGCAAAAGTTGTCAAAACGGACAAACGGTTTAACAGAAGCCAGCTTTGCTTCCGAATATCATACGGAGATCGGACGTGGCCTGGTGATGTCAACTGCTCTTGGAATTTGCAGGCTTGTCATGCCTGGTGAAACTAGCGGTGAAGGACTGGCAGGAGGGCAGGGCAGTCTGATGGCCAATGGGTGGACCGTGGAAGCGGCCTGGCGGCTGGAAGCCTATTTCAGGCGCGAGCAGGTTTCATTTCTGGATCTGCCGGTCGATCTTACTGCCATGTCGTCTTTCCGTGCCATGGTGCTGTCTGTAACCCGGATGATTCCCTATGGATCGACGGTCAGCTATGCAGAGATTGCCACCCGTGTTGGCTGTCCTCGCGGATCCAGGGCCGTAGGCGGCGCACTGGCTGCCAACCCGATCCCGTTGATGATTCCCTGTCACCGCGTCATTGCCGCCCACGGTGGTCTGGGTGGTTTTTCCGCATCAGGCGGGCTGGATATGAAACGCTACCTGTTGGGATTGGAACACACTGAAATTGAAGGGAAGTTTTTTTAAAAATTTTGCAGTTATTAACAGGTAAATTGGCACGAAAATAAATCAGCGTGCTGTAATTTTTTAGTTGACACCCTAACTAGCGATAATATGTACAAAACTTGTAAATAGCTGATATATATAAGTAATATCCTTGGCTAAAAAAACAGCAATCCGAAGAAAACTCTTTAAAAAATATCATTTTGGCAATTCATCAACATTGTTGTCCACAGCTTATCCACAATTTATGTGGATAATGTCCGAATATAATCAACCTCGCCCGAATCATTACAGTTTACCGGCTTTTTCCAGCAGTTTGGCCTCTTCCCATAATGTATCCATCTCTGCCAGCGGGGTGTCTGTCATCTGGCGTCCCTGTTTGTGCAGACTGGTTTCCACATGTGTGAACCTGTTTTCAAAACGCCTGATGGTTTTGCGCAGCGCATCTTCCGGATTGATGGATAGAAAACGCCCCAGATTGACGATCGCAAACAGCATGTCTCCCAGCTCATCTTCCATACGGCCGTTATCCCCTTGGGCCATGGCCTCTTCAAACTCGTGCAGTTCCTCAATGACCTTGGCAAAGACGTGATCCACATGTTCCCAGTCGAAACCGACCCTGGCGGCTTTTTCGGTGATCTTCTGGGCCTTCAGCAGGGCCGGCAGGTGGGGGGGGACACCAGCGATGGCTGATTTGCGTTCATCCGATGATTTTTCGCTCTTCTTGATTTTTTCCCAGTTGATCGTCTGGGCGGCGCTGTCCCGAATCACCTCGTCACCGAACACATGGGGGTGACGGCGGATCAGTTTGTCACAGATCTCGTCCAGCACATCGCTGATGGTAAACTCGTCGTGCTCTTCGGCGATCGCAGCGTGAAAAACCGGCTGCAGCAGCAGATCACCCAATTCTTCCTTGAGATGATCTTTGGAACCGGAGTCGATCGCTTCGATCACCTCATAGCTTTCCTCCAGTAGATACCGGGTCAGACTTTCGTGGGTCTGTTCGGCGTCCCACGGACATCCTCCCGGCCCCCTGAGGCGGCGCATGATTTCAACCAGATCTTCAAAACTCTTTTGATCCGCAGACATCTGTTGATTCCTTCCTGTACATGATGAATACCTGTTTCCATTGACAGCATGTGTATAACCCTGCCCATGCACAGATTGCAACGGATAGTTTACATCCGCACAGGATGAATCTATATTGGCAAATATTTATCACTTTGGCTGTCCGGGACAAGGCATGTCAATTTCTGCAACAAAACGTCTTACATTCATCAACAAAATCATCATCGGTCTGGCTGTCAGCAGCACATGCATGCTGGCGGCCCTGAGCTATGCCGTAATCGGGATTTCCACCATACACAACATGGAGATCGAGATCGCCCGCAAGGATATCCGTTCCGCCACACAGATCCTTAAACTGGGTGACCTGTTATTGGCCCAGCAGCGCTACGCCGGCAGATATCAGATTCTGGGCAGCGACGAGTTCCGTGAATTGTTTCAGCAGAATGCGGAACAATTCACGAATGGCCTGGAAACCCTGAAACAGGTACATGGAGGCAACCGGCTGGAAGAGCTTGTGAAATCCCATCTTGCCTATCTGGAGATGACCAGCCGCATTTTCAAGGGCGAGAAGGTAGATGACAGTAGGCTGAGGAACGCGGCCAGTGCGGTAAGCTCCGGTATCGAACTGCTTCGCAGGGAGCAGTTGCAGCTATTGGAAGAAAAGCTGCATGTGTCCGGACAGCACAAGGACAGCACGCTCAAGTGGACAATTCTGCTGGCTGTTGGAGGGGTGCTGATTGCGCTGATTGCTTCCGCTTATACGATTTTTACCCTGGTCACCTCGGTGAGAAAGCTGCAGAAGGCTACCCACAGGATCGCAGAAGGGCATTTCGATCACGACCCGCAGATACCGGAAGGGGACGAGATCGGCACGCTGGCCCAGGATTTCATGCGTATGGCCACCCGTCTGAAAGAACTAGAACAGCGCAGCCTGGATGCCAGCCCATTAACCCGTCTGCCGGGTAACATCGCCATTGAGCGGGTTATTAATCACCTGCTGCGTGAACAGAAGCCGTTTGCCATGTGCTATCTGGATCTGGACAACTTCAAGTCCTACAACGACCGTTACGGGTATATCAGGGCCAGCGAGATGATCAAGGAGGCAGGCCATGTCATCTACAATGCGGTTAACCGGTTGAACGACCCGGAAGCGTTTGTCGGTCATATTGGTGGGGACGACTTTGTGGTAATCATCAGTGAAGATCTGGCGCCAATGGCCTGTCAGACCATTATTAGGGATATCGACGACATGGTGCCGTCCTATTATTCAGAGGTTGACCGCAAGGCGGGGGCAATCGAAGGGCTGGACCGTTATGGTGTCCCCAGGCGTTTTCCGCTGGTATCCATCTCGATTGCGGCACTGGTCTGCCGGCCCGGTGAATATGGCTCGGCAGCAGAAATCGCCAACGCTGCGGCAGAAGTGAAGGATCGCATCAAAGGGAACTCAGGCAGCAACTATTTGATTATACACAGGTGATGCAAGGAGATGCCATGAGCGGGAGAATATCGTTGCTGCTGGTAATGCTGATGCTGTCATGCCTGGGTGGGTGCGCAACCACATCTGGCCCCGGCGCCGCTGACAGCCTGGAACGTGCCCTTGAGAACATGCGGAAAAATGATGCTGCAGCCGCACGGCAGCATCTGGAACAGGCCGTAACATTGCCGGCTGTTGCCGGTGTTACCGATGAGGCATTGTTCCGACTGGCGCTGGTCCGGCTGGGCGGCAATGGAGAGCGGAGTGATGTCGCCGCCTCCCTGCTGCTGTTGCAGCGGCTGCGGAAGGAATATCCGGCAAGCATCTGGACGGCTCAGTCGGAAGGGCTGCGTAACATATTGGCGTTATCACAGAAAAGCAAACGTGACCAGACAGGGGAACTCAGGTCACTCAGGGAGCGCAACAGTCAGTTGCAGCGTGAAAAACGCGAACTGCGTGAAACCATCGAACGGTTGAAAATGCTGGACCTGGAGCTGGAAAAGAAGAAGAGACGCTTCAAATAGAAATGAACTGTGTTGAAATAACTGCGGTGAAACAAAAAAGGCTTGTGTCGTTAAACACAAGCCTTATTGTTTTTTTGGTGGAGCTGAACAGGATCGAACTGTCGACCTCTTGAATGCCATTCAAGCGCTCTCCCAACTGAGCTACAGCCCCACATCAATTGGAATCCTCTTTTAACAAAATGGCTGTTGCCTGTCAACACAAAATTATACAGTTTTTTGTGAATGTGTCTTTGGGCTTGACTGCCAAAGCAGGTTTACAGTATATTGCCAAAACTCTGCCGGAGTGGTGAAATTGGTAGACGCACTGGACTCAAAATCCAGCGCCCGCAAGGGCATGCCGGTTCGACCCCGGCCTCCGGCACCATCTGAGAATTTAAGGCCTTGCAGGTTTTCCCTGCAAGGCCTTTTTTCTTTGTCTGGGGGGGGTGAAGGATGTAGCAATTTAATAGGGGTAATAAATAGCCTTTGTCGCAATGTAAATTTCGATAAGAAAACTTATCAACCCTGCAATCAGCAGGATCATCGCAGCAATGAATACGATGGACACGGTCGAAGAAATCCCGAAATGCAGCATATTGCCTGAAAACATTATGGCAATGACGACACAGACCAGCAGCGCGGAAAACGTAAAAAGCGTTATGGCTGTATCCATAATCCTGGTGCGCCAGGCCAGGTTTGCAAGCTCTGCGTGTATTTTCTCGATGTATTCCGGAGAGTCCTTTTGGGCCTCAGCTACACGCTGCCTTTCAAGATAGCGGTTCCTGTCCGTAATCCGGCCCAGCCTATTGGTGGTCACGGTTAGAAATGTACCGATTGCAGTCAGCAGAAACACCGGAGCGGTGGCGGATTGGATTACATGCGAAATAACACTTATGTCTCTGAGTTCATTCATATGGCTCTCTCAATTTGTTTTGAAGTGATTATATTGAGCAAAAAATACGGCATAACTGATGGTTATGGAGAACAGCTGCTGTGTTAGCCGCTGCATCTGCCGGGTTGCAAGCTTTACAGATATTATCAAGGCCCTCAAAGAGGAGATGCCTTTTCTAATCGTCTGATTCATTAAGTCTTATTAGCCGGTGCCCCTCAAAAACAGTAAGTGCATATTTGTATCGTATGTAATACTTTTATTCTAATAGCACTGCAATTGTATTGTATTTAATACCATCCTGTTGTTGCAGGATGTCTGCGGCCATCTGTTAACCACCCACCTTTGCGCGTTGCTCACTTCCCCCTAAAAATAGGGGGGATACAGGGGGGTACAATTTTCGTGTTGTTTGTGGACAAATATGCCGTAATAACGTTTTCATTACTCTACGGCCTGGTCGCGGTAAAGATCGCCCGCAGCGGTGCCGGGTGCCCTTCGATGGTCTTCTCCGCATCATGCGGATCAAGAAAATCCGGCAGAGATTCAAACCGCATCCACTCTGTTGAGCGTTGCTCTCCGCAGCTGGTACGGGTCGCATCGACGCATCTGATCTCACTGAATCCGCAGCGCTGCAGCCATAAGGTCAGCGCCGCAATTGACGGCAGGAACCAGACATTGCGCATTTTGGCGTAACGTCCTGGTGGCATGAAGATCGTCTGCTGATCCTCTTCCACAACCAGCGTCTCCAGAATCAACTCCCCGCCCGGACGCAGGCATCCCTTCAGCTCCAGCAGGTGATCCAGCGGTGAGCGGCGATGATAGAGCACACCCATTGAAAAAACGCTGTCAAAGCAGGCCAGATTGGCCGGTACATCTTCGATGCCGATGGGGATGACATGGTGATGCGGATCGTTGATGTAACGTTGCATGACCAGGAACTGGGTCAGCGAAAGCATGAAAGGCTCGATACCCAGCACAAACTCGGCGCCGGCGCCGCGCATGCGCCAGCCGTGATAGCCGTTGCCGCAGCCGACATCAAGGACTTTGCGTCCTGCCAGCGGCTGGATATGCGGCAGCAGGCGTTCCCACTTCCAGTCCGATCGCCACTCAGTATCGATCTCAATGCCGAAAAAATTGTAGGGCCCTTTGCGCCAGGGGTGGAAGGCCTGGAGGCGGGCGATCAGCTCTGCGCGGTCGACCTGG
>Ga0116183_1003029_pt1 | contig 17434 bp, 17 predicted proteins | sample AD_UKC078_MetaG_FD_89753 | JGI IMG/M metagenome (GOLD analysis project Ga0116183, IMG submission 89753) | Active sludge microbial communities of municipal wastewater-treating anaerobic digesters from USA - AD_UKC078_MetaG | ecosystem: Engineered > Bioreactor > Anaerobic > Digestate | place: USA... | reverse complement strand
GGGCGTTGAGGCGCCGCTTGTGGGTCAGCTCGGCGAGCGGGTTGACCTGGTCCATGAACTGGGAGAGCTGGCTGGAGCCGAAGAACTCCTTGATGGCGGCGACGATCGGCTTGATGGAGATCAGGTCCTGGGGCTTCACCGAACCGCTTTCGAGGTTCATCCGCTCCTTGGCGATGCGCTCCATGCGTGCAAACGCGCTCTTGAGCGCATTCTGCAGGAGTTCACCAACCGAACGGATACGGCGGTTGCCGAGGTGGTCGATATCGTCGACGTTCTCCTCACGGATGAAGACCTTGATCAGGAATGCCATCGTGTTGACGATGTCGGCGGGGGTGAGGACCGTCAGGTCCGTCGAACCGCCCTCCTCTTCATCTTCGTCCAGGTCGGTGGAGAACTTCTTGTTGAACTTGTAGCGGCCGACCGAGCCCAGGTCGTAGCGGCGGCTGGAGAAGAACATGTCCGGCAGGTCCTTCTCGGCACGCTCGATGGCGATCATCTCGCCGGGCATCAGGACGGAGAAGATCGGGGAGAGGACATCCTCCTTCGTCGGCTCGTCGTACCCCTCGCTGGTGTACTTGGCATCCTCGATCTCAAAGCAGTTGAGGATCATGTCGCTGTGGAGCGTCCCCTCCCCCTTGAGGTTGAGGAGCCACACCTCGCTGACCTTGAGCTTGAGCAGCTCGTCGATCTCGTGGGCGTGCAACATGTCGCCGGCCCGCAGGACCTTGCGCTGCTCCCCATCCACCTGGGCCCATACGTCCCGGTAGAGGTAGCGGTTCTCAAGGCTCGCCTTGAGGTCCGCGTCATCACCAAGTTCGGTCTGCTCACCGGTGTAGAACTGCTCAAGGATCTTCTCCCGGGTGTCGAAGCCGATGGCGCGCAACAGGAGGGTCCCGAGGATCTTCTTCTTGCGGTCGATCTTGGCAAAGATCAGATGCTTCTTGTCATCGATCTCAAACTCGAGCCACGATCCCCGATAGGGGATGATCCTCGAGGAGTAGACGTCCTTGTCATCACTGAAGATCACACCAGGGGAACGGTGGATCTGGCTGACGACGACGCGCTCGGCACCGTTGATGATGAAGGTGCCCCGGTCGGTCATCAGGGGGATATCACCGAAGAAGATCTCTTTTTCACGGATTTCGCCGGTGGAGAACTCAAGACTGATCGTGACTTTGATGGGTACGCTGTAGGAACGACCTTTCTTCTTGCACTCCGTTTCGGAGAACTTGATATTTTCAAAATCAATGGTATACCCCTTGTATGTGAGACGCATCTCACCGTTGGGGCTGTCAATGGGGAAGGTTGATAAGAATACTTCCTCCAGACCGTACGACGGGTCGGGGGCCAAACCTTTCTTGAACCGCTCCAGCTGCAAGAATCGCTCATAGGACTCAAGCTGGACTCCGATCAGGTTTGGCAGCTCGCAAACTTGGTGCTGCTCACTGCCGATGTACGTCCGTGTTATGGATTTGCCGTTGGCAACCATCATGTACCCTCCAAAGTCAATTGAAAGACAGACAGGATCCCGCCTGGGGGGTCGGGAAACGAAAGACACAACGTGCCACCGGTGTTGTTCCGGTGGCTATCGAGATAGGGCGTTGGCCCAGTAACAAAGATCCAGGATCGGGAGAGCACGAGGCTCTCCCGTACAAGCCATTAGCCAACAGCCTTGATCTCAACGGTACAGCCGATCTCCTCAAGCTTTGCCTTGAGAGCGTCTGCGTCAGCCTTGTTGACACCTTCCTTGAGCACCTGGTTTCCGGCCTCGACCAGATCCTTGGCCTCCTTCAGGCCCAGACCGGTGATGACACGGACTTCCTTGATCGCTGCAATCTTCTTGGCGGGATCAGCTGCCACGAGGACCACGTTGAACTCGGTCGGCTCCTCGACGGCTGCAACCTCGGCTGCGGGGCCGGCGACAACGGCAGCTGCGGCTGCCTGGACACCGAACTTATCCTCCATCATCTTGATGAGGTCAGCGACCTCCATGACGGACATGCTTGCGATCGACTCCAAAATCTCTTCCTTAGTAGCCATATTATCTTCTCCTTAAAATATTATTCGCACAGTCGTAGCAGGTTACCGCTGAAGACTAAGACTGTGTTCAGTTCTCTTCTGCGGCACTCTCAACGGGAGCGCCACCGTTCTTCTCGACATAGGCGAGCATCGTTGCCGCCAGCTTCTGTACCGGTGCCATCATCGTGGCCATCAGGGTTGCGATGAGCTCGAGCCTGCCAGGAAGCTTGCTGAGCGCCTCGACCTCTTCGGCCGAGAAGAACTTCCCATCGATAATTCCGCCCTTGACCACCAGCGGGGCGCCCTCCTTGGCAAGGGCAAAGAGGTCCTTGGCCACGGCGTTCGCCTCATCACCCTTGACCAGGGCAATGGCGGTCGGTCCGACCAGCTGCTCATCGGCAGTGTGATCGAGCTGGGAGAGTGCGATGCGGGCAAAGCGGTTCTTCACCACCCGGTAGGTACTATCCTTACTCATCAACGTCCGACGCAGAGTGGTGATCTGCTCGACGGTCATCCCACGGTAATCGGTGAAGATATAGCCGTTGTACTGGGAGAACTCATCCTTGAGTGCCTTGACGGACTCTTCCTTTGCAGGGGTAATGCGAGTCTTGTACTCCATTGTTCTCTCTCCTTATACCGTTGCCGCGAAATCCTTCACGTCGACCCTGAGGCCAGGACCCATCGTGGAGGAGAGGGCGACGCTGACCAAATAGTCAGCCTTTGCATCACTGGGCTTCTTACGCATGACTTCCTTTACGACCGCCACGGCGTTCTCACTGACAAACGCGGGGTCCATGGAGACCTTGCCAATTGCCAAGTGCACAACACTGGTCTTGTCGGAGCGGAACTCGATACGACCCTTGGAGAGCTCTGCGAGCGCCCCCTTGATATCCATCGTCACCGTCTGGGTCTTGGGGTTGGGCATGAGGCCACGACGACCAAGCACCGGACCGAGGCGTCCGACATCCTTCATCATATCGGGGGTGGCAACCGCCACATCAAAATCCATCCAGCCACCGCGGATCTTCTCGATCAGGTCGGTGTCACCAACGTATGCGGCGCCAGCCTCACGGGCCTCTTCGGCCTTGTCGCCCTTGGCGAAGACAAGAATCTTCTTCTCGGCGGAGAACTGGTGGGGCAGCACGACGGTGTCACGCACGCTCTGGCTCTTCTTCAGGGTGAGCTTGATGTGGATCTCGACGGTCTCGTCGAACTTTGCATAGGCAAGGTCCTTGACCAGCGTCGTTGCCTCATCAAGGCTGTACAGCTTGGTACGGTCGACACCCTTTGCAGCTTCTCGATACTTCTTTCCGTGTTTCATCTTAGCGCTCCACCTCTACACCCATGCTGCGGGCTGTTCCTGCGACGATCTTCTTGGCGGCCTCGATGTCGTTTGCATTGAGGTCCACAAGCTTGGTCTTCGCGATCTCAGTCAGCTGATCTTGGGTCAACTTGCCGACTTTCGTCTTGTTGGGGGTCCCGCTGCCGAGGCTGATTCCCAGGGCCTTCTTGATCAAGACGGCAGCCGGCGGGGTCTTCAGCACAAAGCTGAAGCTCTTGTCGGCGTACACCGTGATGACAACGGGGAGGGTGAGCCCAGGCTCGTAGTTCTTCGTCTTTTCGTTGAACTCCTGGACAAATTTGGGGGCGCTGACACCATGGGGCCCGAGCGCCGGTCCGATCGGGGGGGCCGGCGTGGCCTTCTGGGCAGGGCACTGCAATTTGATAATTGCAGAAACCTTCTTCTTTGCCATGTTTCTCTCCTTACGCGGTAGTCACACAAGAGACTCCGCGCTGGTCATAACGCCTGTCATACGAACAGGCTCCCACCTCACTATTGAGGGAGTAATCACACACAAATGGACTTGGTTGTAAAAAATCAGAAAACTCTCATGTAGCGGTCAAGTCCAAGGACTGCTACAGAATCTTTTCCACTTGGAGAAAGTCCACCTCTACCGGGGTGGAGCGGCCGAAGATCCCGACGCTCACTCGCATGCGGGCCTTCTCGAGGTTGACCTCTTCGATGACACCGGTGAAGGAGTCGAAGGGGCCCTCAATGATCCTCACCTGCTCTCCGACGGCGAAGGACTGCTTGGGCTTGAAGACCTTCTCTGCAGGCAGGTCGCCGGTCTTCTGGAAGATGTTCTTCACCTCGGCTGCACTGAGCGGCTGGGGCTTTACGCGATCGTTGGGGGTGACGAAGCCCGTCACTCCCTGGACTCGCTTGATATGGGAGCACCAGGTCTTCCAGCTATTGTCGGGAAGGTCGAGCTCCACGAGGATGTATCCGGGCAAAATCTTGCGCTTCACCTCACGGCGGACCCCATCCTTGACTTCGACGACGGTCTCGAAGGGGACCTTGACGTCGGTACAGACAAGGGCGAAGTCCGTATCGGTCTCGCGCATCTTGTTGATGATCCGCTCTATTTTTTGTTCGTATCCTGAATAGGTGTGTACAACGTACCAGCCTTTTGCCATATCGATTCCTTACAGGATGAAGAGAACGCCCTTGAGCAACAGGAAATCAATGAGCCCAAGGAAAATGGCGACAAGGACAGTAGAGATGATAACAACCTTCGTCGAAGAGATGACAGCTTCACGGGAGGGCCAGACGACCTTCTTCAGCTCCTGGCGGGACTCCTTGAAATACTTGAATAACTTCTTCATAAAGGCTCCTTGATTCATGAAAGATTGGGAAGCAGACAGGCCAAGAAGGATTCGAACCCTCAACATCCGGTTTTGGAGACCAGCGCTCTACCAATTGGAGCTATTGGCCTATCTGCTTCCCAATCGAAGCGTCTTATTTGATCTTTGCCTCGCGGTGCAAGGTATGCTTGCGCTCAAACGGGCAGTACTTGTTCAACTCGAGCTTGCCCTGGGTGTTGCGGCGGTTCTTCTCGGTTGTGTAGTTCTTCTGTTTGCATTCGGTGCACTGCAGAGCAATCTTCTCGACAGGACCTTTCTTATCTTTAGCCATAGTCATGCTCCTCGGTGGGTCTTCCCACCATGCGCCCCAACATGAGAAGGGGACAAAAAAAGAGCCCTCGAACGGATTCGAACCGTTGACCCCCACCTTACCATGGTGGTGCTCTGCCAACTGAGCTACAAGGGCGTCAGCCACACATCGTGAATTCTCGAGTTCATACACAGACGTGCAGAAGCTAACTTATCAAAGCGTTCCGGTTTTGTCAATACAGGACAAAAAACTCTTATGACAAACTTTTCACGTCACCTACGCATCAAGAGCCATTGGCACTCTCGTCACTCCACACTCCATGGCGAAGGGCCACTTTCTTGATGCTCTCCTTCCACGCAATGTCGGGCTTATTCCTATATCGTCGATAGAGCTCCAGTATCTTCTCATCGGATTGTGATGCGACCAAGGCATCCAGGTAGCGTTCATCAAACGCACCATCGACATTGACACGTACACGTCGATATGCTGCATTCATCTTACCTACCCATATGGCGGTAGTAACAAACGGCGCCACTTGCGCATACAGCGTATCGAAATCCTCATCAAGCAGAGGCTCGCAGGAGACGCTCGTGACAAATCGTGCATCAAAGGCCCGTCTCAGAGCCTCAAGCCGCTCCTCAAACGAAGGGGCCCCAGGTTCCCAAATCTTCAAGACGGTCGAGTTTGCCGATCCGACAGTGAATCGTATCTCCATATTGGCCCGGTGGGATTCAAACACGGTGACAAGGCGGTCGATACAACGTGGATGGGCTTTGGTAACCACCAACACGTTGTTCCCACTCTCCAGCAACGCAGATAAAACCTCAACGCTCTTGTCGAGGTTCGACACGGTTATATCGTGTGATGAGGGGATCATGATCGTTCCATTGCGTTTTCCAAATGAGCGCTTTTCAAGAGAGACCGGCTCCTCGATGCGCCAACTATCGGCACTCTTTCGCTTGAAACGGATTGCCATCTCCTTGGCGTAGCAATACACACAGTCGTTTGAGCAACCACTGATATAGTTGAAGGTATGCGGAGCCCACTCCTTTGTACCAAAGAGCAGAGATTCTGATTTCATACACTCCCCTCCCTTAAAAGAGCAACCCTTGCCTTTCTTCACGTTCGAGCGCAGTTTTCTTACACGCCTTGTTCCAGAAATTTGCACCAAGAGGATCTTTTGAAAGGTGTATCAGCTTATAGTACCACATGATTTCTTTTTGGCTAATCTGCGTGTACCCATGCGTTTTGAACGGCTGAAGAAACTCTTGGACATACCGTTGAGTCAATTCAACATGATTGTTTTCCTCAGCGAGAATTCGAAGGTCAGAGTTATCGAAAAACCTTTTATCCCTTAGAGCTCTGGCATACTTTTTGCTTACAGCCAAGTCTGGGTTTTTCACCGCGTTAACAATATTGCGCTTCAAATCCGTACCCTCAGGGAAATTGATTATAAAGTCGGTTGCCCCACTTAAACTAAGCAAATTTTCATACATCTCATACGGCACACTTAAATCGGTCGGATCAATGAAGATGATGTTAAGAGGGTGTCTTTGGTGGGTTGTGTTGTTTGCAACTGTCTCAACAATACTTTTCCCTTGCGTATAATCACCGACAGACACAATAGTTTTTTGTTTAAGTTCTTCTGCAAACTTGCCACTCCTCCTGATTCTAGTATCAAGAATGCTCGTTGCTTCAGGGTTGATGTCAAAAAAATATAGGTTTGTAAGAAATAAGGTTCCCGGGGCGGACATCACAGTCAACGGGGTACCATTAAACTCGTCTCCACTCTCATAATCAATACATCTACCCGGCCCAGAGCATATCTCAATATAATTAACATCAAACTTTTCGTGCAAAGCACAACCCACAATATCTACATAGGTAGCTACAAAGTAAGCTTTATCTTTACCCCAATTTCCTACACATCGAATAGGCAGACCATCTTTGACACTACGAATGTCGCAAAACCCGTTGCTCATGTGGGCTTCTCTCTCATCTGCATTGCTGCAACGTTTACAATCGGTTGACTTGATGATGTCCAGAAATGATTCTCTATTCATGTCCAGGCCCTCCCACAAATGCTCTTTTATTAGTTAGGCTGGTCAGTGAATCATTTGCTTCAAATGAGCCAATCCAACATAATTGCTCGTTGCACTTTTTCTTATATCACTGCTCCTCTCTGGCTCTACTCCCTTCGAGCCAATGTTCAAATTCAAGCTAACGAATCATCTAGATTACTTTCAAATATCTTAGAGGACATATTCAAACGTTAGCTTCCAGTCACTCACATAACAGTATGCAAATACATGCTCACGATATTCAGAAAAGTTTCTCGACCCATAAACATATGATAAGTTATCAATACCCACGTATCAAGTGTTATTTATGAGAAACATTGCTCCAAACTGAGCTGAGAATGAAAATTCCCACTCATTCAATAAATGATTATTTCCACAGGGGGCAAGAGGTGTAGCAGGATGGACAGGATCAGGGGGAGAGCCCCAAAGGAGAAAAGGATGAGGAAGCCCTCTTAATGCTTACCGGCTTAAAGGCTTCCTCAATCCCAAACAAGTATGCCAACAGTAACATCGAAACAGCTCCAGTTCAAGAGAACCGCCCTCCATCACATTAAAATAAACCCTCATGTAGTTGCCCCTAGTGACGTGATAATATATAGTACCGTGTACCTATTTGCCATGATTGCAAGGAGTTCCAGTATGAAAAATCAACCAAAAACGCGTTGGGGCCTCACCAGTGATGATATTGCACAAGATTTTGCTGAACATTTGAAGTACAGCCAGGACGCAGATATCTACCACCGCACTGTCCACGCACGATATACCGCCCTCTCACTGGCCATCAAGGACCGGATCATCCACCAGTGGAACAAGAGCCGCAAGACCCAGCGCTCCAGCGGGGCGAAGCGGGTCTACTACCTCAGCCTCGAATTCCTGATGGGCCGGACCTTGACCAACAACGTCATCAACCTGGGCGTCGAGAGCGAGGTCAGGGAGGCCCTCTCCTCACTTGGCTACACCCTTGAGGAGCTTGCTGAGCTTGAGAGCGACGCAGGGCTGGGCAACGGCGGCCTCGGGCGGCTTGCCGCCTGCTTCCTCGACTCACTTGCAACCCTGGAGATACCGGCCTACGGCTACGGTATCCGCTACAACTACGGCATCTTCCGCCAGCAGATCAAGAACGGGTGGCAGGTGGAGCAACCGGACAACTGGCTGCGTGACGGCAACCCCTGGGAGATCATGCGTCCCTCGATCGTCTATCCGGTGCGGTTCGGCGGACAGGTCCAGGTCATCCCCGAAGGGGGGCGCGACCACTTCAAGTGGGTCGGAGGCGAGATCGTCAACGGCATGGCCTACGACACCCCGATCATCGGCTACGGCGGCAAGACCGTCAACACACTGCGCCTCTGGTCAGCCAAGAGCCCCGAGGAGTTCAACTTCCACGAGTTCAATGACGGCGACTACACCGAAGCGGTGCGCAGCAAGATCTCGGCGGAGAACCTCAGCCAGGTCCTCTACCCCAACGATACCCTCTACATGGGCAAGGAGCTCAGGCTCAAGCAGCAGTACTTCTTCGTCGCCTGCTCACTTGCAGATATCGTGCGCCGCTTCAAGCGTGAAGGGAAGAGTTGGAGCGAGCTGCCCAACCATGCGGCCATCCAGCTCAACGACACCCACCCCTCCCTCGCAATCCCCGAGCTGATGCGCCTCCTCGTCGATGAGGAGGGCCTCACCTGGGATGAGGCGTGGACCATCACCGTCAACACGATGGGCTATACCAACCACACCCTCATGCCCGAGGCTCTGGAGAAGTGGTCGCTGCCGATGATGGAGGCTATCCTGCCGCGCCACGTCCAGATCATCTTCGAGATCAACCACCGCTTCCTCCAGGAGGCTGTCTCCCACTTCCCCCTCCAGCCGCAGAAGCTCTCCAAGATCAGCATCATCGAGGAGAGCAACCCAAAGAACATCCGCATGGCGAACCTCGCCATCATCGGCAGCCACTCCACCAACGGGGTCGCCGCCCTCCACTCCGAGCTGCTCAAACGCTCGATGTTCAGCGAGTTCAATACAATCTTCCCCGATCGCTTCAACAACAAGACCAACGGGATTACCCAACGTCGGTGGCTGCTCGCCGCCAACCCCCAGCTCGCCGCCCTGATCACCAGTGCCATCGGCGATCGGTGGATCACCGACTACCAGCGCATCGAGGATCTCACCCCCTTTGCCAAGGACAGCGCCTTCCTCAGCGACTTCGAGCGCATCAAGGAGGAGAACAAGCGGCGGGCTGCCGCCTTCCTCAAGGCCGATTCGAACCTCATCATCGACCCCAACTCCCTCTTCGATGTCCAGGTCAAGCGGATCCACGAGTACAAGCGCCAGCTGCTCAACGTCCTCCACATCATCTACCTCTACAACGACATCAAGGGGGGCGGCGAAGCGACCCGGGATATGGAGAAGGTCACCTTCCTCTTCGGTGGCAAGGCGGCCCCGGGCTACGTCAATGCAAAGCTGATCATCAAGCTGATCGGCAACATTGCCCAGGTGATCAACGCCGACAGTGATGCCAACAGCAAGATCGCCGTCCACTTCATGCCCAACTACCGCGTCTCCATGGCGGAGATGATCATCCCCGCCACCAACCTCAGCCAGCAGATCTCAACCGCAGGCACTGAGGCCAGCGGGACGGGCAACATGAAATTCATGGCCAACGGCGCACTGACCATCGGTACCATGGATGGGGCGAACATCGAGATCGCAGAGGAGGCCGGGGTGGAGAACCTCTTCATCTTCGGCAAGACCGAGGATGAGATTGCGGCGTTGAAGTCGACCTACAACCCCTTCACCGCCGTCCTCGCCGACGAGAAGATCAAGGAGATGGTGGACCTGCTCTTCAGCGGCTACTTCAACGTGAACGAGCCGAACATCTTCGAACCGATCCGCCGCTCCCTCTTCGAGGAGGGCGATCGCTACTACCACTTTGCCGACCTCCCCTCCTACATCGAGATGCACCACAAGGCACGTACGCTCTACCAGCATGACCGCCGGCTCTTCAATGAGAAAGCGGTGCTGAACATCGCTAGAAGCGGCAAGTTCTCCAGCGACCGCACCATCGCCGAGTACGCCAGTGACATCTGGGACGTGAAAAGCTGTCCGGTCGAACGCGACCTCAATGGCGATACCGTCCTCGCCGATGCGGCCAAGCACTGATCCAAGCGTCATCCGTGGGGATTCCCACGGATGACGTATTTCTGGCACCGTCACGGACTCTCCATATAGCTAATCATCAATAAATTGCGTGTTTGGCTCCATTGGTGACGCCTTTTTGTGATAAGTACTCGTCATTGGGTGTGAATTCCTGTTATATTTGACGGATGGCTACTTTTTGGGATCGGGTTAGAAGCTACCTAAATTCACCGACAATCGTCGATTTAGCACAAATGCTTGGAGTCAAACGATCTACGCTTTCAAGCTGGATCCATAACAATCGGCGTCCTCCAATGGGGACCCTCCTGAAAATCTCCGAACTCACCGGGGCATCCATCGCACAGCTGGAGTTTGGATATGATTACGGATTCGACGATGAGGTCGGGGAGGATCCGGTCGACTACCGGCGGGACATCGACCGGATGATCTCAGAACTGGAAGGGAGTGAACTCCGCCTGCTCAGGCAGCTGATCCCCTATCTCAGAGCCCAACCGCCCCAAGCAGACGCGTAAAGAGTGGGCTTGCCATAGCCAAGAGCGGAGCGACGATCATAGCCGGCAGGAAGTTGCCGGCCTTCGTTTGCCGGATATCGAGCAGGTTGAAACCGATCATCAGGAGCAGCATCCCCCCGACCGCCGCAAGCTCGTTGATGCCACTCTCCCCGAGGACCGGGGCTATGACACCGCCGGCGAGGGTGAAGAACCCCTGGTAGACGAGGATGAAGAGGGCGCTGGCCATCACCCCGATGCCGTAGGCGGCGGTGAAGACGATTGCCATCGCCCCATCCATGATCGCCTTGATCATGATCAGCTGGTAGTCCCCCACCGTCCCCGCCTGGATCGAACCGACCACCGTCATCGCCCCGCTGCAGAAGAGCAGCGATGCATTGAAGAAGCCAAGCGCGAAGTTTCGGGCACTCTCATCGGTCCCCTTGCCGCCCGAGAGGCGCCGTTCCATCCATGCCCCGAGAGCCATGATCCGATCCTCGATCTTCAGCGCATACCCTGCCGCCCCCCCGATGATCAGGGAGAAGAGGAGGATGAGGAAGGAGTTCGTCCCAAGGGCCATCGAGATCCCGATGACCAGCGTGACCAGGCCGCTGGAGGTGAAGACCAGCTGTCGGTAGGACTCATTGATCCGGTTCTTGACCACAAGGCCGATCAAGGTCCCGATGATGACGGTCAAGGCGTTGAAATAGGTGGCAATCATAATGGCTGTGAGTATAATGGGTTTATGGGACTCACTCAAGAAATGAGCATGCAAAACATCCTCTTGGCCGCCGGTCTTGCCTCAAGAAGCGGCGGGGAGAAGCTCTTCTACCCCTATGGGGGATACCCCCTCATCCACCGCTCGGTCCTCTCCTCGCTGGAGGCGGGCCTCTTCACGGTCGTGGTTACCGGCTATCGGGGCGATGAAGTCGCAGCAGCCCTCGCCGACCTCTCCTGTCCCAACCTCTCCCTTGTCCACAATGAGCACTACGACAAGGGGCAGGGGGGCTCGACGCAGGTGGGGGTGTTGCACCTGCGCCCACACCTCCCCTTCTTCATCTCCCTCGGCGACATGCCCCTCATCGAGGCACGCCACTACCGGGCTCTCAGCGCTGCCTACAGCGGCGCCCCCCTGCGCCCGCGGTATGGGTCGAAGGCGGGCCATCCGGTGCTCCTGCCCCCCTCATTCATCCCCATCATCAAAACCCAGGTCCTGCCCTTCACGATGCGGGAGCTACTTCGTTCCCATCCGATGGCGTACCTCGATACGACGGAGGAGGCGTATGTCCAGGATGTGGACACCGCCTCCGCCTACCATCATCTGCTCACAGAGCGTGGGCAACGACCGTAGAGCCCTCCATCGAGAGGTGGATCTTCGCCCCCTCTGCAAAGGAGCCGCCCAGCAGCAACACCGACAGGGAGTCCTCGACCATCCGCTGGATGGCACGCCTGATGGGCCGTGCCCCATAGAGGGGATCATACCCCTCATCATAGATGGCATCGACGACCGCATCATCCCAGCTCAGCGTATAGCCACGCCCCTTGAGGCGCTCGCCGAGGGCCTTGAGCTGCAAGGTCACGATGGCGTGCACCTGCTCGCTTCCCAGGCGGTTGAAGACGATGATCTCATCGAGCCGGTTGATGAACTCCGGCTTGAAGGAGGCGGTGATGACCTCCCGGACCAATGCCTCCCCCTCCTCCCTCGAGGAGGCGGCCATCAACTGCTGGCTTCCCAGGTTGCTGGTCATGATGACCACCGTGTTGGTGAAGTCGACGACCCGCCCCTGTCCATCGGTGAGCCGACCGTCATCGAGCAGCTGCAAGAGGACGTTGAAGACGTCGCTGTGTGCCTTCTCGATCTCGTCGAAGAGGATCACCGAATAGGGCCGGCGCCTCACCACCTCGGTGAGCTGGCCGCCCTGGTCGTAGCCGACATAGCCGGGAGGGGCCCCGATGAGGCGGCTGACGGAGAACTTCTCCATGTACTCGCTCATGTCGATCCGGGTGAGGGCCTTCTCGTCATCGAAGAGGAAGCGGGCCAGCACCTTGGCTAGGAGGGTCTTCCCCACCCCGGTCGGTCCGGCAAAGAGGAAGCTGCCAAGGGGTCGTCCCTCGTCCCCGATACCGGCCTTGTTGCGCCGGATGGCGTTGCTCAACGCCGTGATCGCCTCCTGTTGGCCGACGACCTCCGATGAGAGGGTCTCCTCAAGCTTCAGGTACCGCTGTACTTCGCTGTCCTGCATCTTGGCCACCGGAACCCCGGTCCAGCTGCTGACGATCCGGGCAATGTCATCCTCGCTGACCTCCTCGCGCAAGAGCTGGCGCCCATCGGTCTGCACCTCCTTGAGGTGGCGGTCCATCTCCTCGATCTCCTTGAGGAGGGCGGGGATCTCCCCGTGCTTGATCTGGGCCGCACGGGCAAGATCGGCCTCACGTTCAGCCCTCGCCTCCTCGAGCTTCAGCTGCTCGAGGCGCGCCTTGCTCTCCCTGAGCTTGGCGATGAAGGAGCGTTCGTTTTCCCACTGCAGGCTCATGGCCCGCCTCTTCTCCTCAAGCTCGGCGAGCTCCGCCTCGATCTTGGAGAGGCGTGCCTCGCTCGCCTTGTCGGTCTCCCGGCCCAAGGCCTGCTTCTCGATATTGAGCTGCAGGATCTTCCGCGCGATCTGGTCCAGCTCCTCCGGCTGGCTCTCGATCTCCATCTTCAGCTGGCTGGCAGCCTCATCGACGAGGTCGATGGCCTTGTCCGGCAAGAAGCGGTTGGTAATGTAGCGGTTGCTCAGCGTGGCGGCGGCAACGAGGGCCTCGTCCTTGATGCGCACCCCGTGGTGGACCTCGTAGCGCTCCTTCAGGCCACGGAGGATCGCAATGGTGGACTCGACCGAAGGCTCCTTGGTATAGACCGGCTGGAAGCGTCGCTCCAGGGCCTTGTCGGTCTCGATGTACTTGCGGTACTCATCGAGCGTCGTCGCCCCGATGGTCCGCAGCTCCCCGCGTGAGAGGGCCGGCTTGATGAGGTTGGACGCATCGGTCGACCCCTCGGCGGCCCCTGCACCGACGATGGTATGCAGCTCATCGATGAAGAGGATGATGGCGCCATTGGAGGAGGTGACCTCCTTGATGACCGCCTTGAGCCGCTCCTCGAACTCACCACGGAACTTCGCCCCGGCGACCAGGGCACCGACATCGAGACTCAGAAGTCGCTTCTGCCTCAGTGACTCGGGCACATCGCCACTGGCGATTCTCAGTGCCAACCCCTCGACGATCGCGGTCTTCCCCACGCCCGGCTCCCCGATGAGCACCGGGTTGTTCTTCGTGCGGCGGCTGAGGACCTGCATGATCCGCCGGATCTCCTCATCACGCCCGATGACGGGGTCGAGCTTGCCCTGGTGGGCCATGGCTGTCATGTCCTTGCAGTACTTCTCCAGCGCCTCATACTGGCTCTCCGGATCCTCACTGGTGATGGACTGGTTGCCACGGATGGCCACCAAGGCCTGCATCGCGGCATCCTTGTCGAGGCCGAGGGCCTTGAGCTCGCGGGCAAGCGCGCTCGAGGCGTCGTCGATCAGGGCGAGCAGGAAGTGCTCGCCGCTGAGGTACTGGTCCTTGAAGTCGGCGGCGATCTTGTCCGCTTCGTAGAGCTGGTTTCCCAGCTGTGCGGAGATCGAGCGCTTCACCGAACCTCCATATGCCTTGGGGAGGCGGTCGATCATCGCCTCGGTCTTTGAGAGCACCTGTGATGGGGGAATGCCGATACGCTCGAAGAGCGGGATCAACACACCCTCCTTCTGTGATAGCAGGGCAGCCAAGAGGTGCTCACTGGAGACCTCTGCATTGCCATGCGTATTGGCCAGCGCATCGGCATCGCCGATGGCCTGGCGCAGCTTGATTGTCATCTTGTCTATGTTCATAGCTTCTCCTTCGGCTCGCGAAGCAGGCCTTGCTGTACATCTTCAATATACAAATGGAAGGAGTGGGGAGACTAGGCTCGGTGGAAGTCCAGGTAGGCGGTGATCAGCTCCTTGGAGAGTTGCATGTCGAACGTGTCCAGGAATGCAACCTGGAAACACGACGACTCGAGCATCAGCAGGAGGTGGTTGGCAACCTTCTTCAGGTCGCACTCGATGATCTCACCCTCCTGGATGCCGATGCGCAGCAGTCGCTTGAAGAGGATCGTCAGCTTGGCTGTACGGCGCAGGATGATCTCATTGAAATCCCTGCCCTCCTTCTTCATCTGCAGCATCACATCGACGAGGCTGGTCAACTCATCCTCGCTCTCGCTCGCCGTCTGCATGATGTCCAGACAGATGTAGGTGATGCGGTCGATGTAGTTTTCCTCGCTCGACCATGCATACTCGGCATACTTGTTGAACATCCGCCCGGTCACCAGTTTGACGGCGTAGTAGTAGATCTCTTCCTTGTCCCTGAAGTACTGATAGATCGTGGGGCGGGAGATCCCGCACTCACTAGCGATCAAGGAGAGGTTTGAATCGCGGTACCCTTCTCGGCCAAATACCCTCAGGGCAGTATGCAATATCTTCTCTTTTCGCGCCTCATGGTCGATCTTCTTGGGCATGGATACCTACACTCCGGTTGTTTTAATACCTACACTATAACACCGTACTGTAAAAAACACTAGAATGATTCCATCTTCCTTCGCTTTGATGAATAGCCCCGCAAACGCGGGGCTATAGACGGTACAGCAGTGCCTGTGGGCCGTTATTTGATCTTGACCTCGATGGCCTTGGGTTTGGCAATCTCCTTCTTGGGCATGGTCAGCACCAAGAGGCCATTCTCAAAGACCCCCTCGATCTTCTCTTCATCAACATCCTCGGGCAGCGTGAAGGAGCGCTCGAAGCACTGGTAGCAGCGCTCGGTGACCAAGGAGTTCTTATCCTCCTCCTTGGAGCTCTCCTTTGAGGAGCTGAGCGTGAGGACATGCTTCTCAACCTGAACCTTCACCTCCTCCTGCTTGTAGCCAGGAAGCTCGGCTTCCAGGATATATGCCTTCTCCTCTTCGGTGATGTCCACCGCAGGGAATCGGTTGGGGTAGAGGTTCCAGTCACGCAGCATGGTATCGAAGAGTGACGTGGACGGCAGTCCGTAGTTCCTTCTTGTTACATATTTCATTGTGTACCTCCTCGGTAATTTAGTTTTACTGTTCACTACTACATATGCAACAAGCATGCCAACTTTTATGCCAATTTATATCTTATTGTATTGTATATAATTATAAATCCTTTATTGGAATTATAAGATGCCCCACTCCCCTCATTTCGAGTCACTGTGGCCCACCTCCCCCAACAATCAACCCTATTGGGCCATTATGACACAATAGGGTTGAAATGATACGAAAAGATGGGTTGGTTTGATCAAATCCTAGAGAATACCGGTCAGGGTGGCCACCATGACCGCCTTGATGGTGTGCATCCGGTTCTCCGCCTGGTCGAAGACGACTGAGTGGGGACCACGGAAGACCTCATCGGTGACCTCCATCTCCGAGAGCCCATGCTCCTTAGCAATCTTCGCCATCACAGAGGTGTTGAGGTCATGGAAGGCGGGCAGGCAGTGCTCGAAGAGCACCGAGGGGTTGTTGGAGGAGGCAAGCAGTGCGCTGTTCACCTGGTACTCCTTGAGCAGGGCGATCCGCTCCCCGGCTTTCGCCTCCTCCCCCATCGAGAACCATACGTCGGTGTAGATGACATCGGCCCCCTTGACCGCCTCGCGGGGATCGGTGGTCACCAGCAGGTTCGCACCCTCGCCGAGGGCCCAATTATACAGGTCGGGCGACGGGGAGAGCGAGGCGGGCGTGGCGATGCGGTAGGTGTAGCCGAGCTTGGCCGCCCCGATGAGCAGGGCATTGGAGACGTTGTTGCGCCCATCGCCGACGTAGGCGAAGACGAGCTCCTCTACCGCCTTGCCGGTGTGCTCCATGGCGGTCATCACATCGGCGAGCGTCTGGGTGGGGTGGTCATCATCGGTGAGGCCGTTCCACACCGGCACGCCACTGTAGCGGGCGAGATCCTCGATGATGCTCGTCTCGAATCCCCGGTACTCGATACCGTCATAGAGGCGACCGAGGACCTTGGCGGTATCCTCGATGGACTCCTTCGTCCCCATCTGGCTGTTGGTCAGGAAGGTGACGCCGGCACCTTCGTCAAAGGCGGCGACCTCAAAGGAGCAGCGCGTCCGCGTCGAGCTCTTGTCGAAGATCAGGGCGATGTTCATGCCGTCGAGCAGCTTGCCAGCGAGGTGGGGAGGGTACGCCTCCTTGCGCTTCTTGGCCTTCAGGTGCATCGAGAGCTCGATGAGCGAGAGGATCTCGTTCTTGGTAAAATCCTTGAGTGTCAGTAGGCTGCGTCCTTTCATTACGATAGCTCCTCTGGTGAATGGCTCCTATTTTTGCAAAACCCGTCCTCCCGTGTCAAGGCGAAACCGGCTATCGTGGTCTCACCGCGCACGGAACACCAGGGAGAGGCGATACACCCCCGGCCTGATGCGATAGCGCTCAAGGGTATCCGGGCCGCAGGTGGCCGTCCCGACCCCCCGTACCGCTGCATCGAGATAGAGGTGGCTGGACCGGCTGCGTTCCAGCTCATCGGCATGCCGTTTCCCCCAGAGCTCCTCGATCGAGTATCCATGGAGGGAGAAGGCCCAATCACCGTCGCCTGAAATCCGGACAGCACCATCATGGTCGCTGATCACGTCGAGCCGCCGCACCCGGGTACGAACCCCATGGTCCTGGG
>Ga0116183_1003025_pt1 | contig 17446 bp, 30 predicted proteins | sample AD_UKC078_MetaG_FD_89753 | JGI IMG/M metagenome (GOLD analysis project Ga0116183, IMG submission 89753) | Active sludge microbial communities of municipal wastewater-treating anaerobic digesters from USA - AD_UKC078_MetaG | ecosystem: Engineered > Bioreactor > Anaerobic > Digestate | place: USA... | reverse complement strand
TAAGCATGTTTTAACAGCTTTACAATTCTTAGCTGAGAAATTACATTGCAAAAGTATTATAAGCAGAAATACCCCACTAATTTTAATTAATTTGGGTATTTTCACAATAGGTCATGCTGCAAGATTTACAATTCAACAATCAATTCAACAATCAAGCAATCAAATTTAAAAAACAGGAGGCAAGAAAAATGCTAATTTGGACAAATAATATTGCAAGAGACAGGGAAACTTTTTCTGAATTTGCAAATTCTCAAGGATTTGGAGGCATTGCATCGTTTATAAAAAGCTATAAAAGAGCTTTAAACATGCAAACCAGCGAGCTAATACAAAACATCGCAATGTTAGAAACGCTTAAAAAGTATCACTTTTTTTTGGCTGCAGGTGAAGAAAAAACTATTCTTAACTCAAAGCCAATCAATAAAACGTTCAACAGGTTTTATCAAATTTTAGACGCATTAGTCGATATGGAAATCAGTATGCTTGTACAAGATGATGGAAACTTGCTTGTAACAGCATACAGTTTTGAAAAACATGCAACAATAAGCATAAGCATCTTTGGCTATATAGAAAACCAAAAGTGCCTTATCGGGAAGGAAATAGCAAAGGAAATATTATGAATAAAAAAACAAAAAGAATACGTGTACGTGTTTCAGAAGCAATGTATGAGACACTAAAAGCAGGACAGGAGGCTTGCGAGCTATCCTCATTGTCAGAATACTTGCGAGCACTGATAGAATTACAACACAACGTTCGTTTCACAAACATTAAAAGCACCGACATTAGCTGGACAAAATATATTTATGTCATTCACCACGCAGTATCGGCTTTGGTTCGCAACTTTGAAAAAGCACAGTCAAATCCAGAGCATTTGTATTATTTCAAAGCAATGTTTCAAGGCATTGAGAATATGATAGATTCTGTAATCAATTCTGAAAGTTATGAAATTGATTTAGAGTTAGAAGCCAACTTTATTGATGCAATAAACTTGTTTTTCTTGTGGCTTGATAACAATAAAATCAATGAATACAGTGTTAAAAAGCTTGCAGAAAAACTGAAACAAAACCTAAAATGGAATTAATTAAAAAAATGTTTAATGCTTGCATACAAAGGCTTTATGAATTATTTGTCGGGAAATATTAAAATAAAGCTTGACAAAAAGCATTAAGCTAATTTAATGGAAACAGAAAGGAGATTAAATGGAAAAACAACAAAGTGTCCATAAGCCAATATTCAAAGAAGGCGAAGTGCTTGTCTTGAATACAGACAATAACACACTGCCTTTTAAAAATATTGAAAGATTTGTGGACGTGCAAGTTACCCGTTTTTCACCAGTAGACAATACTGCTGGGTGCTTTAATTTTTATTTAAGACAGTTAAAGCTTGCAAAAACGGGGCAGGAAATAATGCAGGTTGACGGCGACGTTGACAGGCATGGTAGAAAGATTGACTACAGCAAGGTAAAGCTTGTAGTAATCGACACGTTGACAAAACTGTTTGAGCATATGCTGGTGCACTACAAGTTAACAAACACCGCCAGCGGTTCCAAAGATTTAAGAAATGCTTTTGGCTTGTTTCAAAGCGGAGTTTCAGACCTTTGGATAGGGCTTAACAGTTTCCCAATACCAGTTGTGCTATTCTCACATTTTGATGAATTGCTTGACGAACAGGGACTTATTGACAGACGTGCTTCTATACCCGGAAAAGCAATGTCAGGCAAGGTAGAAGCAGAATTCACTATAGTGCTTGCAGCGGTTCCCGACCGTTACGAGCAAGACATCTCAAAACGTTTTAGGTTTCAAACATCTATGCTAAGTGGCTATACAGCTAAAACACCTTTGGAAATGTACAACAATGATGAGTTATACGTGCCAAACGACTTGAATTCTGTCTTGTACAGAGTTTATGAGTACTATGAAGGCAAGCCTGGCGAGTACAGAATACCAAACATTCTTATCAACGGTGCATCGGGTTCAGGCAAGTCAACCTCACTTAGAAACCTTGTTGAAAAAGCAGGACAGAAAAATGTTTAATCTTGACAGCATACAAAAAAACTTGTTAACAAAAATCTTTAGTAGGATTAAAGCATATGGATATCATGCACGCTTTGCTGATAAATACATGCTTTATGAAGCTATTGATTTTAACACCATGCAATTTACTATTGCTTTGGGAGACAACAAGACTATCAAGATTGAATTTGCAAACTGTTTAAACGATGAAAAAGTTGGCTGGAAACACTTGATGCTACAGGAGGTAATCAAGTATAAAAATGTTACAGGATATTCAACCAAATCTTTTGCAGGAGAGACTTATACTGTTGTTTTTTCAACAGACGGGAAACAGCATGTTTTGAAGAATGAAACAATCAAAGATTATAACTTTTTGCGAGTTGACCAGTTTCATTCAGAAGGTAAGATAGAAATCGAGCCACAAGTGGTTGAGTTATTCAAATCGGCACGCAAGCATGCACAAGGTACAGCAAACAAGAAATTCATGCACTATTACGTCATTGATACAGGCATGCAAGCCATTGTAACAAATGCAATGATAGCAATCAAGCATTGCAACACCGACCAGGAATTCACGTTTTTCAACAAGGAAATTCTTGAAATTGTGCAAGACTTTGGAAATACTGTCGAGTATGGTTTTGATGGTAACGAGCATTTACAACTGTTTTCATCTAACAGCGACAGTAGCATTCTGTTTACAACACCAGTTCGCAAACGTGGCTTAACGCAAGACAGATTAAGCACAACCTTGCAAGCAATCAAGCAGGCAAATTATATCGAAGAAAAAATAGATTTGTTTACATTAAGCGAGTTGTACCCGCTTATGAAAAACAATCACCATGTCATAGCTTATTCAGACGGTACACATTCCCGTTATTCTATCACTGATATTAACAACATGAAGCGGGAAAAAGAATTGCAATCACAGCACACAATACAGGTTGGCTTTATTCTTTCAAAAGAAGCCGTTAAGCTCATTATCGAAGGAAATATAGGCATTGTATCCGTTACTGATTTAGATAAGATTAAATCACGTTATTTGGATGCAATAATATCTACCCGACCAATAATCATAAAAACCAATGCAGGCACGGAAATAATACTTACCCTGCCTAAAATAAAGTAAAAAAAAGGAGACAAAATGTTAGATTTAACAATATTTGAAAACATGGGCGACAGCAAGATTGAAGATTTGGTAAAGGAAAGAGGGGAATCAAGGTATCCTGGCATATTTTTAACAAAAATCAAGCAAGCAGTGGTCAATGTTAGTGATTCAAGGGTTGCAATGATTGACATTAGGATACAAATTCTTGATGAGGAAACAAAAAATGTTGTGTCAGAAATCGATTTGGATACAATGTTTCTAACTGGAATAGACGGCAAAGAGCAAAACAGCCACAAAAAAGCCAAAGACAAAATCAACACAATCAGAAGGCTATTAAACCCTGACTTGACAAACGAGACAGCAAAAAAATGGAACATTGCTGAAACACCTGCAAGGGCATGGATAGCTGATATCAAAGAATGGAAAGAAGGGGTGATGAAACCTCAACTTGTTGACATTATAAACAAACCATTTTATGCAGTGATTATCTGCTATCATAAATTCCAACGCATTCACGTCAACGGGTATTCCCGCACGCCAATTGTTTCATATCAAGAAGACCCAATTATGCACAGACAAGAACGCCAATCACCAGAGGTAATTTCTGTACCTGACTACAGCTCACCTCAATTCCCTTCTTTTTCAATTTGGGAGGTATACACCTTTGGTACAAAACAATCACTTTCAGAGTTGCATAACGGCATTAACTTGCCTGATAACGACCCTGAGAAAAATATCAATAAAACTTACGTCAATGCAATTGAAAAAGCACAAAAAGGCGAATTCCGTGAAACAGAATTATTTGGCAGGGATGAAATTGAATTCCGAAGAAAATTGCTTGTTTCACGCTTAGGACAGAGTTTTGATGCTGCACGCTTTGTCAAGATGAATAGTGCAATAGACCAACAATTGGGCAAGCCCGTTACAGTAACACCAATATCACATGGGTTTGATTTGTTTTAAATAATTTATTACAGGGCGGCAGGACATTATCTCCTTCTATCAACAGTCCTGCCTGCCTTGTATCAACCAAAAGGGAGAGAGATATGAAAAATACATTCAAAATAATCAAAGACACACTGCTTGTAATTGCATTGTTTTGCATTATTTATTTAACAATCGAGCTAAAAATAATGCAAAAAAATCAAGAAGCAGTTAGAATTTATGTAAACGCTTTGGAAGAAATTGTTTTCAAGGACTATTTCACACCAGCCAAAGAAGACGCTCTTGAACCAGCAAAAATTAGATTTATCAAAAACTTGCAAAAAGAGAAGAAACAGCAACAACAGGCAGGCAAGTAATGAAAGAATTAACAATCAAGTCTTACGGTAAAAACATGGTAGTTGGAATGTATGATGCAGAAAGTCGCACAATTTTTATAAACAAAAGCATAAACCATCTGTTTAGGAATTTAAATGCTTTTTGTGTCAACAGTGAATTACTGCCACAAAGTACTGGCTGGCATACCATTGCTTTTAAAATCAGTTATGACACAGCTTATACCATTTCAAAAATGAAATTTGAAGAATTGTTAAGAAGAGCTGAAACAAAGATTTACCATAGAAATGAAACACAGTTTGCTATACCTTTGGCATTGCTTGACACAAAAAACAATATTACAGGCAAGATTGAAAAAGATGGTCAATCACTGGATACATTTTTTAAAGAAACAATCAAAAAAGACCCATATAAAGGTTGGCTTTTAAGGACATACAAATGAACCAGAACACTGTTTTGTCAATAGAGGCATTACTCATTCAAGCAAGCAGGGTGCGAGCAAGACTTAACAGTTTGCCACAAAACATTCAACCTGCAATTAGAATGAATGAGTATGCACAGGCACTAAAAACCTTGCTCAAAAGTATTGACATGGTGCATGCAAACACGAGCAAACAGATTAATTATGAAATAGATACAAAGACAAAGGAGACAGATGATGAAAGAATGCAGTTTAAATACAAGTAAACTGATAAATAATATGACAAATAACTTTGGCTACCCTGACTTTTTATACAAGGTTTTGGCTTGCGAGCATTACTCAGGTGCCAAAACAAAGCAAGATTTTAGTGTTACCCAATTCAATGACCCTGCAAACATGACACTGTTAAAAAACAGGCATAAAGATGAAATAGTCAAGGACGTTTCAGACTTGTATGCAATCATTTTGGGGGTTGGGTTTCACTTGCTTTGCGAGGAAACACTGGGCAAAGAGGCTATGTATATAACAGAAGAACGACGTTTTATTGAAATAGGTGGCAAGATTGTCTCAGGGCAGTTCGATTTGTACATACCTGAGGAAAAACTTTTAATCGACTTTAAGGTAACAAAGGCATCGAGTTATATGTATGGTACAAGACAGCCACAGTATGACATGCAGATGAATTTAAATAGGTACATCTTGCAGGCACACGGCTTGCAGGTAGATAAAATGCAAATTGTTGAACTGTATAGAGACTTTGATAAAGCTTCTGTAACTCGCAACAGCAAGTACCCGTTATCTGCATTTAACATTATTGACTGTAACTTTATGACTGATGCTGCTATCGAGCATACCTTGTTGCAATACATTCAAGATTATAATCAGATTAGCCAACTACCCGATGATAAGTTGCCAGTATGCTCTTCTGACGACAGGTGGGAGAGAGACCATAAGTACGCAGTAATGAAGCATGGAAACAAGCGAGCAATCAGAATATTTAATAATCAAGACGAAGCAAATACATATAGAGACTTGAACTGTAATCTTGAGGAAACATACATTGAACACAGACCAGCTACCCCTACCCGTTGTCTTGACTGGTGCGAGGTAAACAAATACTGTCCATTTTATACAGCATACATGAAGAAACAAGAAAACATATTAAAACAGGAGGCATTAAATGTTAGTAAAGAAAATACCATTAATTATATCAAAAGAGACTTATTCTAAGATTGAAGACGGCGAGTATTTGGCTCATCTTATAAAAAGCAATAAGTATGAAACAGTGCATGAAGCAATCATTGAATGGTGGCACAAGTGCAAATTAAAGGAAAAAAAGTATCAAAGCATGAAATGTATTGTCAACATGAATAAGCAAAGAGCTATAAAAACATTAACAGATTTGATTGTTAAAGACAAGCAAGACATAAATGACATTGTAATGGTTTTAAATAAATCATTGCACCATAGGTTTTGGAAAGATAACTTGCTATCCATAGGCAAATTACGCAAGCTAAGCTCTAACGGGGTAACAAAGTATGAGAATATTTACCTGATTTGTGTCAAGGATGCTGAAGAAATAGAAGAGAGAGCACCACGCAAACCATTTATAAATACATTGAAGGTACTGTAGTATGAATGCACAAACCATTTCAGTTAGCTCATATGATGCTGAACAGGGCTTATTAAGACTGTTTTGCCAGCATAAAGAAATCTTAGGCTATGTTTCTGAAAGCATCTTGCCTGAATATTTTACAGACATAAACCGCTTGTTGTACACGGCAATTTATGAACTGTTTAAGACAAACTTTGCTATTGATGCTATTACCATTTCTCACTACTTAACACGCATTCCGCACGGTTCACGGGTACCCAGTAGCATTGTTTCAGATTTGTTTCAACCAGAAGACAAAAACAAGCTTGAAGCATATTTGTCCATTGTTACCGAGCATTACAAAGCAAGAAATTATCAGTCCATGATGGTTGAATTGCAAAAAGCAATGACAGAAAACAAGAGCTCAGGCATTATGGCTGAAATTGTCTCCAGGTACAATTCAAACATTGACTTAGGTATTTCAAAACCAAAAAGTATTGACATGGTTGTTGCGAGCTATGAAAAAGAGTTAACAGAATATATCTTTCATGGACGCAAGGTTGACAGAAATCTTATCGGCTTTGGCATTAACAAGCTTGATTCGCACGACTTGATGAGACCAGGCAATATTTACATCGTGGCAGGTAGACCAGGTAAAGGCAAAACCTCACTCATGATACAAGCGGCATACCATAACGCATTCATTGAAAAAAAGAGGGTTGTTATATTCTCATTAGAAATGACAAATATGGAATTGCTTGAGAAGATTTACTGCAGGCATGCAAACATTGACAGCGAGATATGGTTAAAAATGGACAAAAAAGTAAAGCTTAAAGAAATGCAGGTTTTTAAATCTTTTATTATTGCAAACCATATTGACTTGATTGTTGACGAACAGTGCCACGAGTTGGAATCGATTGTCAACCGTGCAGCTGCATTGAATGCACAAAAACCAATCGACTTAATCTGTATTGACTATGCACAACTGATTACTGGTGGCAAGAGTGAAGACTTGCGAGTGGTTTTGGTTCGCGCAATGAATACTATTAAAAACCATGTAGCAAAGAAATTAAACACTGTTGTAATGTTGCTATCTCAGATAGGTAAAGACGTTGAGAAGCAAAACAACAGAATACCAGTTTTGGCTGACCTTATGGAAAGCAGTGCAATTGAGCAAGTAGCAGCATCTGCATTCTTCTTGCATTCAGTATCTCCTAACTTGAGAAGCACCTTTGATGACGAAGGGCATATTCCCAACAACGGTGAAACATTGATAGTTATAAACAAATCACGCTTTGGCAGGGTGGGCATTTTGCCAATGTGGTTCGCTGGCGGGGTTAATCTCTTTGTAGAAAAATTGCAAGAATTAATTCAGATTAAAATTAAAACAAACAAAAATCGAAGCGAGTATATCGGCATTCCTTTTGTCGAGGACACACCTGAAATATTAAATTTAAAAGGACTGTTACAGGAGGGAATAAAATGATAAAAATAATAATCCATGCAGACTACATGGAAAGAAAAATCTTGCTTGAATTCGAGCAAAAAGGAACACTTTTAAAAAGATACAGTTTTGCCAGTCGCACGGATGCACAGCATTCCTTGTTGACTGACTACCTAATTTACTTATCAAGACGTGTAATTGAATTTGAAACAGATTCGTTGACATGGAGAGATAAGACAAAAAAGCAAGCATTGCAACACTTGAAGCAGTCAGTTGCAAATTATAAGTATTATATCCAGCTGGATAACAGCGACATTGCAGACGGTTTATATGATACAATCGTCAGAATGCTTGACTTTGAAACAGTGGAGGCAGTCAATGATAGAGGTTGTTAAAGCAAGTGCAGGCACAGGCAAGAGTTACATGCTTGTACAAAAGGTGAAACAGCTAATTGACAAAGGCGTACAGCCAGGTAAAATTCTTGCAATTACCTTCTCACGCAATGCAAAAGACGAATTAAAAGGACGCATTGATAACGGCGAGGTGCGAGTTGAAACAATTCACGCTTTATTTAATAGCTTGTTGTCAAGACTTGATGCAGGCAAGTATCGATTTGGCAAGATTATTCAAGACCATGCACAAGATATCATCTTGTACAGGCTTATTGCTGAACATAAACTGTACAAAGTTATCGATAAAAACGGTTTAACAGCCAAAGATATTAAAAGCTTTATAGGCTTATCAAAAAATCTTTACATAAAACCGTTAAACAAGTTTAGGAAATTCTTTTTCAATACTAAAAACACAACTAAATTAAACAATAAAGAAAAAAATGAGATTTACAATCATTATAAACAAGTTGTACAACTTTCGGGCATAGGTGCTGAAGATAACGGCTTGCCAAACTATTTTGCATTAGCTATCCTTGATACATTTTACAAAGAGTATGAAACAAGCAAGAAAGGCATTGACTATGATGATTTGCTTATCGACATGTATGAAGCATTTCTTGTTGACAAGGGTGAAATACTTTCATACGCACAAGATAAATGGAATTACATTTTAGTAGATGAATTTCAAGACACAAACTTACTGCAGTTTAACTCTATTAAAATGATGGCTGAGAAGCATAAAAACTTATTTATGATAGGAGACTGGAAACAATCTATTTATGAATGGAGGGGTGGCGACTACAAGCTATTAAAAAACATTAAAGCACACTATCCTGAAGCAAAAGAAACAACGTTAAGCAAGACTTACAGAAACTCTAAAGAGGTATTAAAGCTTGCAAACCACGTTGCGACACAGATGCTCAAAGACGAGCCAATTGAGACAAATTCTAATCTTACAGGCAAGGTAGTTTTTAATGAATATGTTAGCAGGAAAGAAGAAGCTGAAAGCATTGTTTCTTATTTAAAGCAAGTAAACGATGACCAGCAAACCTTTTTTATTATGGCACGTACAAATGCTCAACTGTTACCTTTGGAAATGTTATTTCTTTTAAATAAAATTCCATACAGCATTTCAAAGGAATCCATGTTAAATTCTGAAACCGTGCTTGATTTATCAATGTTACTACAGCTTTGTCGTATGCCAGGTCAATATCCACCAAACGTGCTAAAAAGACTGTTTAAATTCGCTTGTAAAATGCTACCACGCATCGACAAAGACGCATTACTGAAAGAAGGGCACAATGCAAAACTGTCAACCTTTGGTCAGAAGCAGTGGGATGAACTTGTAGAAAAAATAAATAATCTATCCAAAGTATACCACCAAAAGCAGTGCGAGGAAAACTTTCTATCAAGCATGATGAATGAATTTATAGAAGCTTTTGATTATTTCAAATACATTGATGAAACATTTAGTGTCGATGATAAATCTAAAATGAGGGATGCTCTTGTAGCATTCATTGAGATTGTTGACGTTTTTGAAACAACAGAAAACTTGCTACTATCCATTTTTCAAGCAAGAGAGCCAAATCCTGATGCAAAGATTAAGCTTATGACCATTCACGCATCGAAGGGCTTAGAAGCAAACACTGTTTTTCTGATAGGTTTAACACAGAAGATATTCCCCAGCCAGCGAGCAAGCTTGTATGAAGAAACAATTGACGCCGAAAAAAGGCTTTTATATGTAGCAGTAACACGTGCTGAGGAAAACTTGATTGTTAGCTATCACGGCAAGCAATCTACTTTTTATGAATTTTTGAAAGAATATTAAAAGAAAGAAGGAGGCATAATGGCAATAGCAAAAGAAAGCAATGTTCAAAGAGTAAACATCTCAATCGACAAGGCAGTCTTACGCAAGCTTGATGATTACAACAACACCAAAGAGCGAGGCAGGACACGCAGTCAGATTATCACACAAGCAGTTTTGGAATACATAGACAGAAAGGAAATCAAGTGAGTACATTATTTGTTGGCATTGCACCGAGACCGTCAGGTGCGGTTGCATTTATAACAAGCGACAATGTTTTATTCCGTGTTGACGACTTGCCAATTGTTAAGAAAAAACTTGACACAAGAGAGCTTTACAGCACGTTAAAAGGAATGAAAGACAATTTTAACCTCATAGCAGGACTTGAAACACACTCTTTAAGCAACATGATTAAAGCAGGTAAATTGTCGCCAGGTATAATCTTGTCGCTTGCCAGATATTCATACAGTACAATAACTATTCTTGAATTGTTGAAAATTGCATACACACCGGTTTTACTGTCGGATATCATGAAGCAGCACAACACAAAAAACAGAGATGAATTGACAGACATTGCTGCAAACATGTATCCAGGCAGTGAGGGTTTATTCAGACAGGTAACAGGTACAAAAGCGGTTCGCAAGCATGGACGTGCTGAAGCAATCTTGATAGCAATGCACGCAAGCAATAAGTGGAAAGAATTAACAGGATATAAATAAAAAGGAGAGAAAAATGAATACAAAAAAGAAGAAAAAACCAACCAACGCAAGAGAATTAAGACTTCTTTTAGGACTTAATTTAAGAGAAATAGCAGAAATGATAGACATACCTGACTGGAATGTCATAGCACAGATTGAACGCCCGAGATTAAGCAGGGTGCCAGAAAATATTCCCTTTGGAGAAAAGGAATTGTTTCAAATGTATAAAGGATTAACAAATTCACTTGTATTCCGTGTAATGTTTACAGATGAATCTTGCACCATAGAACCACTGTATGGAAATAAGTCAAGTATTGATATACCAGCAAGATATTATAATGTTTCACCAAAACCATATGAAGCATCGATTGTCGCAATACAGTTTATGCAAAAAGAAGGTTTTAATGTGCTGGGTAAAAACCTTATTTCAAACAGCTTAGAAGAGCTTGTAGAAAAATTAAACAAAATAGGATATGAAGCTTATCTGTTTACCAATAAAATTGTTATTTTGAAAAGGGCAAAGAAAAAATGAAGGAAACAGATTTGAAAAAAATTCGCAAATCCTTTGGGCTTACCCCGTCAGAAGCGGTACAACTGTTGGATTTGCCAAATGTAAACAATTTAACATACCATGAAAGACCAAAGCCAGCAACCACAGTCAGTAGAAAGTCTGTTATTACAGCAGAAGAAATCTTAGAGCGGTATGAAAAATTAGAAGACATGTTGCTATTCAGAATTTCACTGACTGCACGGGCTTGTGAAGCGGCACCAATATATGGTTTTAAAAAAGCAAAAAGATTGACAAAGCATTATAAATGTTTACCTGAATTCAATGAAGCACCTTTGTTAGCAATTCAATTACTGAAAGATGAAGGACTGAAAAACATTAGCAAAAGATTAAAAGCAGACACTCTTGAAGAATTTGTTGCAAACCTACAAGAGGCTGGATATAATGCAAAGCTTTTAAAATACAAGATAGCAATATTAAAAAAGGAAACAAGCAAGAATGAAAACATATAAATCTATCGACAAAACAGCGCAAATTAAGTATGATAAAAAAATATCCGTGCAAACAATACAGCATGAGGACAGCATAATTGTTTCACTGAGTAAAATTCACAGTTATGACTACTTTACAGACATTGAAATAGAAGCCAGCAGGAATTGTGTAACAATCAACAAGACAGAAGACACGGACGAAACTAATTCCATTCAAACATTAATTAAACTAACAGGCTTTCACGAAGGCATGCTGCAACAAACCTTGCAAGTTGACTACTGGACATTGACTTGCATGGTAAAAGGTGGCGTACTGACTGTCGTGGTTGAAGAAGAGTAAAAGAGGCAGACATGGAAGAAAAAACTCAACTGGATATACTACCTTGCATACTTGCGGTGGTTCAGATTAATATAGCAAGTGATGGCAGGTATTGTTTTTATGCAGTATATCATAAAGATAAAAGTATCACCATGTTCAGAAAGTCAGAACTTACTGTATTTAATCATTCTATTATCTTTGATATAAGAAATAAAGAGCTGCCCAAGCCAACCTTTTTTAATACAATCTTAACAGCAATCAACAAAGAAGGAAATGATGCTTCTGCTTTTCTTGAAGATGAAATGAAAAACAAAGGCATTTATATGATTCACGAGTACAAAGAAGCGAATGAAGCAAGAAATGAAGCATTGCTTGTTTTTTTACATTTTGATAGGCTGAGTTATGGATTTTATGGTTTTTTTAATCCACTTATTAGCACGGTTGACACAATATACACTATTGCAATAAATCGCAGAAAAGAAAATATATTTATAACACCAACATACAGTGAAATAATAAAACATTATAAAAAAGAAAAATACGGAGGCATGCATGAAGGAATTTAAATCAATACAAATGAACGAATTCAAGTCAGAGAATGGAAAAGTTGCAATCCGTGACAGAGGCATACAGTTTTTCAAATCTAACAAACCTGGAATATTGCTAAAATCATTCCTTGCTGGCGAACCGTTGCAACAAGGAACAGTATCCAAAGATAATGAGATACACGTAACAATTAAAAACAAGTATAACAGGAATGAATTTCTACTACATGTAACACCTACCAACATTACTGCAATGTTTCTTGTTGAATTCAGGTCAGCAGAGGTCAGTGTTGACATTACCCCGACAAGCAGCTGGCAAGCAATAAGCTTTGATGACTGGCACGTAAGATACAAGGAGGCATACAATGATTTAATAATTGTCGAGTTGATAAGCGGACCAGAATATTACAAGGAGGGAAAAGAATGAAAACATTTGAAAACAAAAAAGTTGATGAAATGAAACCAACTATCAAGCCAATCAAAGACAGTGGCAAGCGTTACACGAATGAACATGGTGGCATGAGGGATACAGATGAAGGCAAGCCAAAGTTTAAATACATTGACAGCGAATTTCTTAGCAAGTTGTTAGAATTGTACAAGGTACAGCATGCTGAACGTTATGTAACTTACAAAATCTTGACACAACACGTTTACAATGCAGAAGCAGACACTAAAAGCGGGTATGATAAACTTATTGTAACAGCAAAATCATTGTTGCATTTTAATTTTGATAGCTTCTATGAAGGCTTGACTGCATTCGCATTATTTATGGAGGCAGGTGCCAAAAAGTATTCATTTGAAAACTGGAAATTACTTAACACACCAGAAGATATTGAACGATTTAAAGAAAGTTGTCTCAGGCATTATGTACAGTGGAAGTAGGACAGCAAGATGAAAACCATTTACTGGCAACAGTGTTTAATCTTATGGCATTGTTTTATCATATTAATTACTTATTCAAATAAAAACAATATAATCAATATACAAATAGAAAGGAAATAATTATGAAATTATTACAGGTAACAAAAACCGAGACAGGGAAAGAGGAAGCTTTAAGTTTTTTTGATAAAATTGTTAAGCATCTCAGAAAAAAAGGATACAAAAGAATATTTATTTGTTGCAAGAAGAGAGCTCCTCACAAATTCTTTATTGCACGTGAGTGGGATACACAGGATGAAGAGCATGCTGAACGCATACGCCTTGTAGACAGCAGTCATAATGCTTCTATTTCATACAAGCCAATTCCTCTTAATACAATCAAGTATGAGGAAATTCCCGAAGGAGGCATAAGTGAAGAAGGGTAAATTTAAAAAATTGTTGGCATTGTTTCTGACAGTCATCTTTCATGCTCTTGTCATTACTGCATGGCTGGTATTCAAGCCGCTTGTATTTATTAAAACGGTTGGAACATTGTTTATTATCTTTTTTGCTGCGGTTTCAATCGAAAGTAGCTACACAGCATGGAGAGATGAATGAATTACACTGACAGCCAAATTAGAAGAATGCTTGCACGTGTTGATGCAAAAGAGATGGCAAGACGTGCACAGTTGACAGTGTACCATGTTTACCATTATGAGAGGACACAGAGGTATGCACCATTCAAGCCACACCATGAAATCATCTTAAAGCATTACTATTCAAAACTACCTGAGGTTGACCATTCTTTACTATTCCCGGTATTAAGTGGCAAAGAAATTGCAGCATTTAGAAAGCAATTAAACTGGTCGCAAAAACAACTTGCACAAGAAACAGGCTTGCACCATATAACAATTAGCAAGATTGAACGTTCACAAGAAAACACTGTTTCTGAAGCACGGATGAAGATTACTTATTGCTTAAGAAAAAAGGTAAAAGAAAAAATGCAAGAAATGTAAAAAAAAGCTTGACAAAAAAGACAGGCATGATTAAATGTAATTAATTCTTTTCATAACTCTTCTTTAAAATCAGTTAAAGCCCCTTCTAAACAGAGGGGGTTTCTTTTTTTTGCCAAAAATCATACAAAACAGAATATTCGATGAATGATTTATGTTAATTAAATAATTTAAGCATGGTTTAATGAATGATAATTTGGCAGGTATACTCATTACCCTGCTAAGTTGCCAAAAGTTATTCTATGTTGGTATTATGGCTTAATTCGGACACATTGTGCAATTCCTGCAGATAGACAATCACAAATGGTGCTGTTTCATGAAATAAATACCTTTTTTGCACTGTTAGCTCCACCACCTGGCAATCATCTTTAAAAGCGATTTTATTCAAGCCGTCCAGTATCGACTTTGCAATATTATCAAGGTCAGGTGCTTTGGTTGGTTGAATATTCCCTGCAAGAATTTCTGACCTTACCTTTTTTGTACAAGATTTGGGTGGCTGCATGCAGTAAACAATCTTTATCGACACGGCACCATTGTCAATTCGCTTGCCTTTGTTTTGTAAAAAGGATAGCCCAACCAATTTTTCATATTTCAAAGTTTCATATGGAGTGTAAACTGTATTTGTCTTTCTTGAAATGCGTGGTCTTTGTTTTGGCTGGGCTTTACCTGGTATGATAAACTCAAACATGATGCAGGTTTTTCAATTCTTCTTTTGTTAAGAATGTGTAAACAAGCTTGCCATCTATCTTGTCTCTTATCATTATTTCTCTTCTATTTGCACCACTATCAACATAGCTGACATGCAAGCAATTTGCGTCAACCTCATAGATTAACTGGTCATAGTCAAGCTGGCTGCCAATCATTTTAAACAAATCAAGCTTGCTGATTGTATTGCAATGAATATCCGCAGCCTGCCCCAGTATATGTTGAGAGGAAGGAGCACCTCCAACTGCCTGGTTAACGGCTGGGCTGCGGAAAGCACTTTGAATAACAAGCGGTGCTTTTATTAAATCTCTGATAGGTTGTAACAGATAGAATGTTAATTTACATAAGTTAATTATTTCTCTTTCTTTGGGATTGTTTTCTACCCGCTTGCCATTAATGGATTTTATTCCCGTGATTTTTAGCTCGCTGAACTTGAAATTCTTTGTAACTTGCATACCTTAATTACCTTAGTTACCTTTCTTAAATAGTGGCTTTAAGATATTGTATGCAAATTGTGCAAAGTTAAGCCAGGAGCCATACTTACTGATTTTGCTATTTGGCAATTGTTCCTTGATTGCTTGTACTGCCACGTCCATTCTTTGTTGCCCCAAAGGTTTTGTAGCATCAAGTTTTACTGGGCTTTTCAATGTTTTATTGTATTCTTTATAATTATACTCTGTGTGGCTAAAGATAAGCAACAGAATTTCTACTGTTTTTTCTGACAAGCCTTTGATTAAAGCACTGCTTTTTATTGACGGTGCTTTCTTTAGTATGATTATATAGATGATTGTTACTATTGCCACGATTGCCATTGTTAATGCTTCTGTATTTTGCATGAGATAGCTTATTATGTTTTCCATTATTTCCTCCATTATTTTTCCATTATTTTTTTATTTTGTTATAAGTTTTATTACCATTGCCACGATTGCCAGCGGGAATGCTGTTAAGATTATCAATGATAACTTGTTTGCAAGCTTTTCTAACTTTTGAATTTCTTTGTTATTTTTTGTTATTATGTCTTGATTGATTGAATGGTTTTTTTTTGTTATTGTTTCTTCTTTACTCATTTTTCACTCCCCTTTCTTTTAATGCTTTCTTTTGCTTTTCTTGTAAACTCAGAAAAAGTTGTTACTGTTTGCTCTTTTAATGTTGTCCATTCATAATTCCTGCCAATGTGCCTACGAATTAGCATGCCAACTTTGTTTTCCATGAAATTATCCCAGTTTTCTTCTTCTAATATTTCATCAAATTCCTCTCCCAGTCTGTGTCCATTTGTGTAGTATATTTTATCAAGTATGGATTTTTCCCTTTCTGTAATGTCTCTAAACTCATGCGACAATGACTGTATTATATCTTCTGTTGTTGCATCCTTTTCTCTCATTTTTTTGTACATTATGCTTGCTTTCTTTAAGCAATGTAACTCCATTACTATTTCAAAAAGTGCCAAAGCCAGCCAGGTTTCAATATACAAATTCCCTGCTTTGCTTAATATTTCAACAAAGGTATTAAACATGTTACTCATGATGGTATCTACATATTGAAAATTGTCTTTAAAGTATTCCTGTATGCCAACGTTTCTTTCCATGCAAAAACCTTGATGCACGATAAACTTGTCTGATATTATTCTTTCAAAAGCTTTAAGCAAGTCTTCTGTCCTTTTAAACTGGCTTATTAACACCTTGTATCCTATTGAAATGAAAATGCCGGTAAACATTACCAGTGAAACAACGACAAAAATGCTTGCTGTATCAAAGCCAGAATTCTTGCTAAGCTTTTCTGCAATGTCTGAAATTATGACCATTGTTGAATCCATCAAGCATGCCTTCTGTTAATCTGGAATGTCCATGTCTTCTATTTGCTCTTCTTCTACCATGTCTTGTGTATAATACTCTACCACCATTTCATCTATTGCTATTATGGTAGGTTCATCATTCACACACTCGCCTACTACTTTTAAATAGAAATTATTATTCTGCATCATGTATAGCAGATGAGCATACGCATAGTTATAATGATTAGCATCCATTTCATATAATTGGTATGTTACGTTATCCCTTTTTTCTATTACAACTTCTGTCTTGAATGCTGGTTGGTATTCTTCCCTGATATCCTGTGTAGGATAGGAATACACTATAAATATAATCTGTGTGTCAGTCTCCAGGTACTCGCCTATTCTGTGATAGCTTAATTCTATCCCTGACTGTGTAATTGTTTTGCCAAGTATTGCCATTGTTTATTCTCCTTTTTTATTTGGTTGCATAT
>Ga0116183_1003019_pt1 | contig 17460 bp, 14 predicted proteins | sample AD_UKC078_MetaG_FD_89753 | JGI IMG/M metagenome (GOLD analysis project Ga0116183, IMG submission 89753) | Active sludge microbial communities of municipal wastewater-treating anaerobic digesters from USA - AD_UKC078_MetaG | ecosystem: Engineered > Bioreactor > Anaerobic > Digestate | place: USA... | reverse complement strand
CCTCCCGTCTGACGAAGGAGGCGCTGATCCGCCCTCCTGAACAGGAGACGGTTGACGATCCATCCCCAGTAGCGAACGTTGCCTCCGCCCCTATGTGTTGCCTCAGGACCAGATGCCACCGCCCCTTCATGAGGGAGAGGCCCACAACCTGATCCCGTGTCTCCTCCCCTGCCGAGGAGAGGGCGAGGGACGTCTCGAAGGTGAGGTGTACCAGGTAGATGGACAGGGGTACCTTCAACTCGCTTTTCATCGCCGTCCGCTTCTCCTGGAATTCACCACTATAGATTGCCTCGCACCCAAGGGTGGTGGTGAGGGAGAGCGAGGCGGAGAGACGGTGATGGGCCATGTCTAGGCGCGCCTCCATCTCCCGCTCCCCGGGCAAGGGGCCGAACCGCTCAACCAGGCGGAGCGGTCCTGCACCGACCCAGGTGGAGGTGGTCGCAGAGAATGAGCGCCGCTCGCTGAAGCTGACCTCCACATCCACGCCGCAGCATGCACCATCCCTCTTCAAGCGGGCAAAGAAGGCCGCCCCCTCATAGACCTCACGGTAGCGTACAAAGAGCGAATCCTGCCGCTGATCGTTGAACGAGAAGAGCGCAAGGGAGAGGGGGCCACTCTCAAGCGAGATGCCAGCCCCCTTCTTTTTGATAGAGAGGGCATGGATGGCCAGCTTGGGGTGGGCAACCGTCACCTCGTCCATTCGTATCGTCCCGAGGCTCGGATAGTGGACCTTCGCCGCCCCCTCTCGTGCCACAAGCGTCCACGTCCCGCCCAAAGGGAGCGTGACTGTGGAGTGGTTCACCGTCCCATTGCTCGAGAGGGAGATGGAGAGTGCACTGCTTTTGAGCTCAAGGGCATAGTGGCCACTGCTGCTGCTACCTTGGAGCGTCACCGTGGTGGAGGCACCCAGAAAGGAGAGGCTGAACAGCAAAACTATGGGCAACAGAGCCTTCATACCCAGACAGGCGGGACCGTGCCCCTTCCGCTTCAGTGTCCATGTTGATTATTCCCTCCAAAGATGGTTTAATCGCCAGTGGTACGCATTGTGCATTTTTAAGCCTGATTACAGGTTACATATAGGAGTTTTGAATGGTAATCCTAACCCTCAACTGTGGCAGTTCCTCTGCCAAGTACCAAGTCTACGACTGGGATAACAAGGACATCCTTGCTGTCGGTGTCGTAGAGCGCATCGGCCTTGAGTACTCGACCATCGAGCACAAAGCCAACTCCCGACTCGAATACAAGGCCGAGTTCTCCTCCCCGACCCACAAGGAGGCGATCGAGCTGATCATCCGGATGCTGCTCGATGAAGAGTATGGGGTCATCAAGAACCTGAATGAGATCGGGGCTGTGGGCCACCGTGTCGTCCACGGCGGCGAGGTCTTCAAGTCCAGCGCGCTGGTCACCGACAAGGTGCTCGAGGAGCTCAAGAGCTTCGCCCACCTCGCACCCCTGCACAACCCGCCCAACATCATGGGCATCGAGGCGGCCCTTGCCGCGATCCCCGGGGTTCCCCAGGCGATCATCCTCGATACCGCATTCCACCAGACGATGCCTACCGCCGCCTATATGTACGCCCTGCCGCTTGAGTGGTACTCCAAGTACAATGTGCGCCGCTACGGCTTCCATGGCACCAGCCACCTCTACTGTGCCAAGCGTGCCGCCGTCATCCTCGGCAAGAAGAACGAAGATACCAACGTCATCGTCTGCCACATCGGCAACGGTGCCTCCATAACCGCCGTCAAGGGTGGTGTCAGCGTGGATACCTCCATGGGCCTCACCCCGCTCGAGGGCCTCGTCATGGGATCGCGCTGTGGTGACATCGACCCGGCCATCATCCCGTACATGATGAAGAACACCGGCATGGATTCAAACCAGATTGACACCGCACTCAACAAGCAGAGCGGCCTGATCGGCCTCTGTGGCAAGAGTGACCGCCGTGACGTCGAGAAGGCGAGCAGACAGGGTGATGCCAACGCCACCCTGGCCATCGATATGGAGTGCCGCCGCATCGCCAAGTACATCGGCGCCTACGCCACCCTCCTCGAGGGCAGGGTCGATGCCATCGTCTTCACCGCCGGAGTCGGCGAGATGGGTAGACACATCCGCAAGGGTGCCTGCGAGGGCCTTGAGATCATCGGCGCAAAGCTCGACCAGCACAAGAACGAGATCTGTCTATCACGCAACGGCGAGTTTGCCATCCACAGTGACGATTCAAAGGTGCAGATCCTCGTCATCCCCACCGACGAAGAGCTGGTGATGACCGAGGATGCCTACGCCCTGATGGAGGGCACCTACGATGTGCATACCAACTTCCACTACAGCTTCGAAGACCGAAACTACGTCAACAAGGGACGGGAGCTCGGCCTGAAGCGCGATATCGAGAAGAATCCCGAACTCGAGACGATCCTCGCCATCAAGCGCTGATTACATAACACGCTCATCCAAGGCGCCTTCGGGCGCCTTTTTCCGTGATACGTGCTCCCCACGGAGCCACGATCGGCAACTGCGACATGGGCGTGCATCTCGAACCGATTGCCATGCATGGCCAAAGAACTATGTGAAGAGTTCAGGTTCGTGAGCATCACCGCTTCTTGGCAAAGGCTCGGGCCACCTTGGCCAAGAAGCTGTTGTCGCCAGGGTCGATGGTGTATTCAGGCTCTTCGATAGCCAAGGGGCGGGGTCGCTCCTCGGCCTGCTGCACCAGGCGCAGTGCCTCGGAGTAGTGAGTGGACGCTTCATTGCCGCTCCGAATCTCGCTGATGATCTTTCGGGCACGTTCGATACGCTCGACATCGGCGGTGGTCCGCTCCCATTCGGTGGCCATGAGCTCGCGCTTCTCCTTTTCGGAGAGGGGCTTGGGGCCGACCAACTCATCGTAGAGCAACAGGGCGGCGAAGCGGGCCATCTCGTTGCCCCGCTCGATGCCGGCCTTCTGCCATACCCGATAGTGTTCACCCTCCTCCTTGATGACCACCCGCTCAGAGGGCAGGAAGGAGAGGAGGACGAGGGAGAGCGATGACTCGACTATCACCACCCGGTAGTCGGGATTGAGGTACGCGATCAACTTGTTCTGGGCAAAGGGGGTGTCCACCCTGCCGCGGTAGTAACGAGGATGCTTGCCGTCCGAGTCAAGCAAACAGAGGTAGTAACGGTTGCCGATGATGTCCACCCCAGCGGCAAGGGTTTGGCTGGTCTTCATACCTCCACTCTGCCGATCTTTGGGCATTTGTACAGTTATATAAAGAGTTCCTTGCCTTGAAAGCTCACTGTCGTGGTGCTACGATACCCCCATGAAATCCCTCTTCGCCTCCATCGCCGACCACATCGGCCCACAGGGCCGCTGTATCGCCATCGTGGGAAGCGGAGGCAAGACCAGCCTCATGGTGGGTCTCGCCTCCCACTACGCACTCCAGGGCGAATCGGTCCTCCTCACGACCACCACCAAGCTACGTAAACCCACCTCCACCGATTACCGGTGTGACCACTACTACAACACAAGCAGCGCCATCCTCGCGTCACGGCCCGAGCGATATGAGCGGACCTTCTACGCCCTCGAAGGGGAGCACAAGGCCCTCGCCCCCCCGATGGAAGAGCTTCGGCAGTTGTGCGAACGCTTCTCCGTCACCCTGGTGGAAGCTGACGGGGCACGGGGCAAGGACCTCAAGATCCACAGCGAGCGTGACCCGGTCATCCCACCGTTCGCCACCGCCACCATCGCCCTCCTCTCCCTCTCCGCCCTTGGCAAGCGGGCCGGGGATGTGTGCTTCGGCTGCGAGGGGGACGAGGCCATCGTGGATCTCCCCTACCTTGAGCGGTATATCACCCATCCCGATGGCCCGCTCAAAGGGGTGACGGGAAGATACATCCTCCTCTGCAACCAGGGCGAGGGGGTCGACCAAACGGTCATCGATCAACTGAAGCGTACCTGTTCGCACCTGCCGATCATCGTCGGATCGGTGTTGCGTGATGAAATCTACTGAAAAGAGGAAGCTGTCATGAATATGAGTGTCATACAAAAAGCTGCAACGCTCGCAGAGGCAAAGCAAGAGTTTGTCTACGTCACCATCACCCACACCACCGGCTCGACGAGCCGCAGCGACGGGACGATGGTCGTCGAAGGCGGCGGCATGATCACCGGGACGATTGGCGGAGGCGATGTGGAAGCGTACGCACAGCGCCAGGCGCTCGCTCTCCTTGCCACCGCCGAACGGGGCCGCCGCCTGCGCTACGTGGTCCAGGAGGGGCTTGGTGAGGTGGACCTCTACCTCCTGCACTGCAGCGGGGAGAGCACCCACTCCCCCTTTCCTACCCTCGCCCGATGGGAGGAGCAGTCCCTCTTCTTCACCATAGGCCTGCAGCTCCAACCCTCCCCGGCCCTGCTCGGCCTCAGTGAGGACGGCTCTACCGTCGGGCCCGTCCATCCTCAGTTCATCCAACACGGATCGGCAGTCCTCGCCTCCAAGCTCCCCGCCCTCGTGACCGATGGCTCCTTCACCTGCCACTACAGCCTCCCGGTCAAAGCCCATACCCTCCTGCTTGTCGGCGGCGGGCACGTCAACCAGGCGATTGCGGCCATCGCCCACTCGGTCGGCCTCACCGTCCAGGTTGTCGAGACGCGGGACGAGTTTGCCACCACCGCCCTCTTTCCCCACGCAAAGCGCCTGGCCGTCAAGCCCACCCTCACCGAGGCCTTCGATGAGGTGTACATCGACTCCTACACCTACGCCATCATCGCAAGCCATGCCTTTGACGAGGAGGCGACACGGGCCCTCCTGGCACGGGGGGTGGCCTACCTGGGCATACTCGGCTCCAGACACAAGGCCAAGCGGATCTATGCAACCCTCACCGGAGGGGAGAGCGAACGCATCCACTGCCCCATCGGCCTCGACATCGGAGCCGAAACACCCCAGGAGATCGCCGTAAGCGTCATGGCCGAGATCCTCGCCCACATCAACGAACGGTCGGCGTGCAACATGAAGAACCTGGCCCGAAATCTGGTCGTTGTCAGGGGTGGCGGCGATCTGGCCAGTGGGGTCATCGCCCGCCTCCACCACAGCGGATGGCGTGTCATCGTCCTTGAGGTCGAGAACCCCTCGGTCATTCGCCGGACGGTGAGCTTCGCCGAGGCGATCTACAGCGGAGAGATCACCATCGAGGGGGTCAGGGCCAAGCACGCCGGCTCGGTCAGAGAGGCCTTCTCCCTCCTTGACCACGGCATCGTACCGATCCTCGTCGACCCGAGCGGCCACTCCATCCCGGAGATCGGCCCGATCTGTGTTGTCGACGCGATCATGGCAAAACGGAACCTCGGGACCACGATCGCTGATGCCCCCCTGGTCATCGCCCTCGGCCCGGGCTTCACCGCACCCACGGATTGCCACTATGTCATCGAGACGATGCGTGGCCATTCCCTGGGCAGGATCATCAAGGATGGCTCGGCCCTGGCGAATACCGGCACCCCCGGCCTCGTTGGCGGGCAAGACAAGAACCGTGTGCTGCATAGCCCCAGATCCGGGCGCTTTGAGAGCAGCCGTACCATCGGGGAGATGGTCAACGAGGGTGATGTCATCGCAACCGTCGATGGCGAGCCCATCATTGCCAAGATCGGTGGCAAACTGCGCGGCCTGCTGAGAAGCGGACTCGCGGTAAGCGACCACTTCAAGGTCGCCGACATCGACCCGCGCGGCCTCGAGGCCGACCACACCACCATCAGCGACAAGGCGTATGCCATCGCAGGTTCGGTGCTGGAAGTGCTCGAAGGCTTTGGCCGCAATGTGGTGCGCTGAGGAATAGGGGAGAACACCATGGACTATCAAGACTACTACAAAACACTCTCTCGCCTGATCAAGAGGGCCGATGTCGAGCGACGGACCGTCCTCTCAGGCGCCGCCATCGGCTCTGAGGCGCTCTTCGTCGACGGTGAGCTGGTCGCCTCGCTTGGAGCGGAAACCGTCGATTGGACGAGCAGCTCCCTGCTCGTCGAGCACCTCTCGGGAACACTGGAGGTGGTACTCTTCGGCGGTGGGCACGTGGGCCGTGAGGTTGCCTTCCTCTGTTCGCGCCTCGGCCTCTCCCACACCGTCATCGACGACCGGCCCGAATTCTGCAATCGCGAGCGCTTTCCCGACGCAACCCTCCTGCCCATCCCCTATGAGGAGGTCTTCTCCTCTGACCGGGGGTGGGTGCGCCCGATCTTCATCATCGCCACCCGTGGCCATAGCCACGACCACCTCTGCCTCGCCGGCTCCCTTGCCCATCCTGCACGGTACATCGGTATGATCGGCAGCAGGGCCAAGGTGGCAAAGACCTTCTCCCTTCTCAAGGAGGAGGGGTTCAGTGACGAGGCGTTGCAGGCGGTCCACGCCCCCATCGGCCTCAAAATCGGGGCGGTGACCGCCAGTGAGATTGCCCTCTCCATCATGGCCGAGGTGGTCGCTGTCTACCGCGGCGAGGGGAACCCGGTGCGCCTCGACCAACGCGTGCTTGCCCTGCAGAGAGAGCGGGCCCATATCGCGGTGCGGGTGGTCGTAAAACACGGGTCGGCCCCCGCTGAGGTGGGCTTCACCCTCGCCCTCTTCGAGGATGGGACGGCAGAGGGGACCATCGGTGGAGGCATTGTCGAAGCCTACGCAATCGAGGAGGCGCGGGCGATGGCCCGCGACCCCTCCATCGGGGACCACATCACCCCCTTCGACCTCTCACATACAGAAGCGGCCTCCATAGGCATGATCTGCGGGGGCAGCATCGAGGTCCTCTTCCAGCGCAGGGCATAGGTACCCTTTCACATCGGACCTCGTTCCAGTATGATGGAGAGGATGGAGGAGAGACCATGAACAACAACGCTACTGAGAGCGGGCATCTGCTCGTTGTCGTCGATATGCAGGAGGACTTCGTCCGTGGCAGCCTCGCCACACCGGAGGCACAGGCCATCATCCCCGCCATGATCGAGAAGATCCGCGCCCACAAGGGACCACTCGCCTATACGCTGGACACCCACAGCGAGGATTACCTCTCGACAAGCGAGGGCACGCACCTGCCGGTGGTCCACTGCGTCAAGGGCGAGGAGGGCCACCAGCTCATCGCCGAGCTCAAGGACCTGCTCAAGGGGGCTGAAGTCTTCGAGAAACCGACCTTCGGTTCGGTGGCACTTGGCGAGCGGATACGCGACGATGAGCGGCTGGCAGAGGTCGAGCTCGTCGGTGTCTGCACCGACATCTGTGTCGTCTCCAATGCCCTCCTGATCAAGGCGATGCGCCCGGAACTGGTCGTACGCGTCGACCCCACCTGCTGCGCCGGCACCACAACAGAGCGCCACCTCGCCTCGATCGAGACGATGAAATCCTGTCAAATCGAAGGCCTGTAACCCCAACGCCGAAGAATTGATGGACAAATGGCGGAGGTGCCTGTAGGATACTGGCATACTCAACACGCTAACTTAAGGAGGCTGCTCATGCAACAGTCTTTATCGTACGTCTTGGTTACCCCCTACACGGTGGCAAAGAGCCGCACCGGGGGAGTCCTCTCAAGGCTCCTCTCAAGGATCTCCCTCGAGCTGGTCGGTGCGCAGATGATCGCCATGGACCAGAAGGTCACCGACGACTACGCCCAGATCATCAGGGCGCGGGGTTCGGATGGGGACGCTGCCACCAGTGAGCTCCTCTACACCTATATCGAGAACAACCTGGGCCCCTCCTATGGATCGGCACATCGTTCGCTCTTGCTGCTCTTCAGCGGCGAGAATCCCACCGAGCAGCTCTCCCAGGTCGTCGGCTCCTTCCAGAGCGACGTGGCGAGCGTGGAGACGGTCACCGGGGAATCCATCCGTGACACCTATGCCGACCTGATCTACCTCGATGAGGAGAAGACCAGAGTCCGGTACTTCGAGCCGGCAGTCATCACTGCCGACAACCAGGAGGAGGCGGACCAGACGCTCTCCCTCTTCGCCTCGTGGCTTGTCGGGAAGTCCAATATCATCACCAACCGCCCCGCTGACTACTACAAGGATGTGGAACAGACCTTGGTAATCATCAAGCCCGACAACTGGAAGTACGCCTCCTCCCGCCCCGGCATGATCATCGACATGTTCAGCCGCAGTGGCTTGCGGATCGTCGCCATCAAGGTGTTGAAGATGAGTGTGGCCCAGGCCCTGGAGTTCTATGGGCCGACCAAGGATGGCCTCAAGGCCCGCCTCGCCCCGATTTACGGCATGCAGGCTCGTGAGCTTCTGGAGGGTGAGTTCAACGTCCACCTCCCCGCCAAGCTTGAGGAGACCCTGACCGAGAGCTTCGGTGACATGTACAGCGAGGAGCAGTTTGAGCGGATCGTCGAGTTCATGGCGGGGATCAAGCCCAGTGACCGAGACGAGAGCGACTGGGAGAAGCCCGGCCTCGTCAAGAGCATGGTCCTGGTCTACGAGGGCAAGGACGCCGTACAGAAGATCCGGACGATCCTCGGAGCCACCGACCCCAACAAGGCCGCCGCCGGCACGATCCGCCGCGAGTTCGGCTCCAATATCCTTGTCAACGCCGCCCACGCCTCCGACTCGCCGAAGAGCGCGGAGCGTGAGATGGGCGTGCTGGCCCTCAGCGAGAACTCAATGCAGGCGCTGTTGGCCGACTACCTCGCTACAAGAGGCGTTTCTCTCCCGTAAGCGAGCGGATGTGGGTCGCATCCTGGCTCACCTCCATCGTCCCCATGTATGTGCCGTCCGCAGCGCGGACGGCATAGTACTCTATATGGACGAACGAACCCTTGAGGACCAGATAGAACTCAGCGTGGTCACTCCTCCCCTCCTTGAAGGAGGCGAGGATCTCCTCTACGGTACCGACGCTCTTGGGAGGGTGGCAGTTCTGCACCAGGCGCCCGATGACCTGTGGGGAACGGGCGAAGATCCGATGGGGGGGATCGGAGTAGAACTTGACCCGATCGTCGGCCCCGATGAAGGCGATATCGAAGGGAAGGGTATGGAAGATCCGTTCCAGCTCCTCCTCGGAGAGCGAGCCGGTCAGGGAGGCAAACCCACCCATGCCGGGTGATGGACCTTCGATCGGTCCTGTTGCCCCCAAGGCGTGGAAGGCTACCGGATAGAGGATGTACCGCTCCCTGAAGCTCAGGATGCCGGCGAGCACATAGTAACGCCCATAGAGGCGCCAGAAACCCGGTCTGTCACTTGAAGGGGAGGAGAGCAGCGCCTTGCGCGCCCTGAGCACCTCATCCTGCAGCGTCCACATCAGCTTGACGCAGGAGTGGGGCTCGCCGGAGGCCTCGAAGAGGGGGAAGAGCTCGTTTTGCAGTCGCGTGTAGTGCACCTCCAGCCCATCATACGAGGCGATCTCGTCAAGGGCGAGCGAGAGGGGCAGCCCCGTCTCCCGTTGCAGGCGCTTGTTCAGCTCCTGCTGGTCGCCCAGGTAGGAGGCGATCGCCTCGTTCTCCTGGTCGAGCCGGGCAAAGAGCGACCCTTCGGGGTAGATGGGGAGCTCCTGCCCCTCGAGTGCCTTGCCCACCGAGCGGATGAAGCGGGCGACCGGCACCTCACAGGCGGCGATATCGACGGCAGCGCCGAGCAGATGTTCCAGAGCCCGGTTCACCTCAAAGGGGGTGGCACTCTCGACGACCGCCCTATACTCTTCGAAGGTCTCTCTTGATACCGGCCCCTCGACCAGACGGTCGAGGTACTCACAGAGGAGGGCTACCCTCCCCTCATCATCACGTTGTAGTACGTCCATGCCCCCAGTGTGGAGCAAAGAGGGCGGAGTATCAAGGGCGAAAACAAGGACTTGTTCCCCGCCCATATATTTCCTATCATGCTAGCAATGCTCATATCATCGCTCATCCAGATGATGCCGATCCTCCTTGCCATCGCAGGGGGGTACCTCTACGCCCACTTCTTCACCGCCAACAGCAAGGACCTGGCCAACATCACCACCGACCTCTTTGTACCGGCGATGATCTTCCACTCCATCAGCCAGAGCTCCCTCTCCATCAAGGCCGTCGGCGAGGTGCTTGCATCCTCATCGCTCATCTTCATCCTCCTGATCGCCGCCGGCTGGCTTTGGGTGCGCCTGATCAAGGAGAATCCCCGCTCCGCCCTGCCGGCACTGGCCTTCATGAACAGCGGTTTTCTGGGTATCCCGCTGATGAGGCTCTGGGGTGGCAATGAAGCGATGAACATCATCGTCATCTTCGACCAGGTCCAGGGCTTCTTCATGTTCAGCATCGGGATCCTGATCATCACCGGCGGTTTCAACAAGAAGAGCTTCATCTCCCTCTTCTACTCACCGATCATCTGGGCGATGATCCTGGGCTTTGGAGTCAACTTCAGCACAATCACCCTCCCGGAGCCGATCATCAACTCCCTCTTCTTCATCGGGGAGGCAGCCTCTCCCCTCGCCTGTGCCGCCCTGGGAGCCTCCATCAAGGAGACCCGGTTCACCTTCAAGAAGAGCCTGCTCGGCTCCCTGCTCTTCCGGTTCGTGGGCGGCTACCTCATCGCCCTGCTCACCGTCTCACTCCTCGGTATCACCGGCCTGACGCGCACCGTCATCCTGGTAGCCGCGTCCTTGCCGACGGCGATGTTCACCTCGATCCTCCCGCTGCGCTATGGACAGGACAACCAATACGCCTCGATGATGGTCATCATCTCAACCCTCCTCGGAATCATCACCATCCCCCTCGCCTTCGCTCTAGCGGGTTGACGAACCGGAGAAAAGAGGGGCGGATGCGGGTGGCCGGCCTCAGCCGTGCCACCCCATGGACCACTACAGGCTCTCAAGCATGCCGATGACGATTGATGCCGAGTTGTCCGCAGCTCGCTGCCCGAACGCATCCATCGTCGCATGGGCCAAGCCATCGGCTTTGTCGCTCATGCAGCGGATGACGACAAACGGAACATCATACTGATAGGCCACCAGTGCGACAGCGGCCCCTTCCATCTCGGCGGCATAGGCGTTGAAACGCTCCTGCAGCTCCCCTACATACCACTCGCTGGCGACGAACTGATCACCGGTGGCAATGGTTCCCTTGAAGGCATGTGCCCCGCCGACAACCGATACCGCCGCAGCGTGGGCTGCGTCGACAAGAGACTCGGTCGCCGGTATCCTGCCCTCGACCGTACCACTGTTGGGGCCCCAGACGAAGCCGTCGTTGGTAATCCGGCCATAGTCGTGGACGACGAGGTCCGTCGACACAACGACATCGAGGACCTCTGTCTCATCGGCGACGCCCCCGGCTATTCCCGTGAAAATGATCGCATCGACACCATACTCGTTGATCAGGGTGGCAGCCCCTGCAGCGGCGAGAATCTTGCCCACCCCAGCCTGGACGAGCACCACCGGCTTGCCTCCCAACGTGCCGACATGGTACTCGATTCCCCCATGCACGTCCGTGTGATCGATCCGGGCGTGCTCCACCAGGAGACTGAGCTCACTCCTCATCGCCGAAATCACCCCGATCGGCGGGTCCAGTGGTTGTGCGTGCTGCTCGCCAAATGTTGCACAACTAATCATCACTGTTGCAATTGCAACAATAACCACTACCATACAGCCGTTTTTTACCGTCTTTCTCATACATTCTCCCTAAAATATGATGTTATGTGTTGCACTATACAACAGAATGAGGATCTTTGGACAGGACATGACATCGTTGCCATAGAGGGCCCACCGCGCGCCCACATGCCTATCGATTTTTGTTGTTACCGTGGCAACGGTACAGTACACTCTGCCTATCGAGGGAACTCTATGAGCAAATTGACGCTACGCACCAAGCTGGGCTTCGGGATCGGGGATCTGGGTGGCAACCTCTTCTTCACCATCATGGGCTTCTACCTGCTCTACTTCTTCACCGATGTAGTGGGGCTGGTGCCTGCACTGGCGGGAACCGCCCTGATGATCGGCAAGGTGTGGGATGCGATAACCGATCCCATCACCGGTTACTACAGCGACCGAACCCGGACGCGGTGGGGGCGGCGGCGCCCCTACATGTTCGTCGGTGCGATCGCCTCCTTCTTCTCGATGATCATGATCTTCACGCCGGTGGCCCTCTCAAGCCAGATGAAGCTCTTCATCTACTTCACCTTCGTCTACTGCCTGCTCAACACCGCCTACACCCTGGTGAACATCCCCTATGCCGCGCTCCTGCCCGAGTTGACGCAGGACTACCATGAGCGGACGATCCTCACCGGGTGGCGGATGAGCTTCGCCGTCATCGGCACCTTCTTCGGCGCCGCCCTCGTCATGCCGATCGTCAACGCCATCGGCTGGCCCCTGATGGGCACCTTCATGGGAGCGGTGATGCTCTTCAGCGCCATGGCGACCATCTGGGCGATCAAGGAGCCCACGGAGGTCACCGTCAGCCTCGATGATGGCTTTGTCCGCACCTTCGCCGAAGTCCTCAAGGAGAAGACCTTCCTCACCGCCCTCTTGCCGTGGACCTTCTTCATCACCGGCACCTCGATGGTGCAAGGGGCGCTCGTCTACTACTTTGCCTACATCTTCGGCAACGAGGGGCTCTTCCAGATCGCCCTGGTCGCCCTCCTCTTCTTCAGCCTCGCCTGCATCCCCATCTGGGTGAAGATCTCCAACAGGATCGGCAAGAAGCAGAGCTACATGATCGGCATGACGATCATGGGCGTCGGGGTACTGGTCTTCAGCCTCCTCGGCCCGACCCTGGGCCCCGTCTTCGGCGTCATCGTAATGGCCATCTGCGGCATCGGGCTCTCCACCCACTACGTCATGCCCCACGCGATCCTGCCGGACATCGTCGAATGGGATGCCCGAACCAAGGCGAAGGGGCGGCGTGAAGGGGTCTATTCAAGCCTCTGGACCTTTACCAGCAAGCTTGGCCAGGCCCTCGCCCTCGCCCTCAACGGCTGGATCCTCGCCCTGGTCGGGTACAGCAGCACCGCCATCACCCCCACCTCGCGGTTGGGTATCATCCTGCTGTGCGGGCCGCTGCCGGTCCTGTGGTATATCGCCGGCCTCTGGGTCATCAAGCACTACCCCATCGACCGCGCCTTCTACGAGGCAATGATCGGCGAGGCGTGAGATGAAGGAGTCGGCGTTCCCAACACCCCGCTTCACGCGTCCGGTCTACTGGTTTGTCCGCCTTGCCGGGCCACTCTACATGCGCCTGGCCCTCGGCGTCAAGGCAATCAGGATCTTCAACGAACCGACCCTCAAGGCGGAGCTTGCCGCCTTCAAGGCCGGAAAGCAGCGCCTCATCATCGCCTTTCGCCATACCGCGGTCGAAGATGCCCCCCTGGTCCTCATGGGCCTCAAGGAGAGCCACCTCTCCTTCCTCTATGGCCGTGACGTCCTCAACTGGGCCGGCTCGATCACCAAGTTCATCTTCCCCCGCCTCGGCTTCATCGCCGTGCAGAACCGGGCGAGCAACCGTGAAGGGATGGAGCATCTGCGCCTCGAGGCAAAGCGGGGGCGTTTTCCGCTCGCCCTCGCCCCTGAGGGGCAGGTGACCTACCATGCCCACCACACCGCACCCATCGAGGCGGGCGTTGCCACCCTCGCCCTCTGGGCAGCTGAAGAGGGGAGCAGTGTCACCATCCTCCCCGTCTCCATCGCCTACCGGTACGCCGATGACATGGCATCATTTGCACAGGAAATCCTGGCCCGCTGGCAAACGGAGAGCGGGATACAGCTTACGCAGGAGAGCGTAGCAGCCGCACTGGTGACCGCTTGTGAGGAGACGCTTGCCCTCGTCGCCTCCTATTGGGACATCGAGGTGGAGCTTGAGGGGAGCTTTTCCCAACGGCGGGACCAGCTCTGCTCACTCCTGTTGGACAAGGGCGAGGACCTCGCCCTCCTCTCCAGGGGGTCGGGATCGGTCATCGACCGCCTCTTCCGCCTCCGCTTCAAGGGGGAGGACACCCTCTTCAACCACGATGAGACGGGGATGACCCTCTTCAACCAGGCGAAGCTTGCCCAGCTGAAAGAGCGGGCACACCTCTATTTGAGGATCAACCAGACCGTCGATGTCCTTGAGTACCTTGACCCCGCCTACCTCGGGGACACCCCCACCCCCTCGCGCATGGCGGAGGTGAGCCTCACCCTCCTCGATGTCATCAACCGCCTCAACGGCGGGACGATCAACAGCCGCCACTCACCCAAGGGCAAGGTGGGTGGGCTCTATATCGGCACACCGCTTCGCCTCAACGACCTGGTCAGCGAAGGCAACGGGCGCAAGGAGCGCCTCGCCCGGATCCAGGGCGCGGTCTCCGCCGCCCTGCAAGAGACAAGCGAGAGCATGGAAGCGGAGTGGACGAGCGGCTTCTAGGCGATCGTTACACAGCCTAGACAGCACGCCAGCCCACTCAGAAACGGCATGATCTGGCCTTGGACCTGGCCCGATCACCCTGAGAAAATAGAACTCCCCCCTTTTACCGAGTGCGCCAATATGGTACAAATTCCTATGATGGAACGAAGAACAACACCGAAATGGAAAGCCACTCCTGCCCTGCTCGGCTTTGGCGTGATGCGCCTGCCGCTCAGCAGTGATGGGACGATCGACAGAGAGCAATCCGATGCAATGCTCACCCTCGCCTACGAGAGCGGGGTCACCTACTTTGACACCGCCTACACCTACCACCATGGGGAGGGTGAGCCCTACCTCGCCACCTTCCTCACACGCTACCCCCGCTCCTCCTACCAGCTTGCCACGAAGCTGCCGCACTGGCAGGTGGAGAGCCTCGAGGACGCCAAACGGATCTTTGCCGACCAGCTGGAACGCCTCAATGTCGAGTTCTTCGACTACTACCTGATCCACTCGATCGGCAAGAAGGCCTTTACCAAGATGGTGGACCTGGGGGTCCTCGACTATCTTCTCGAAGAGCAGCAGAGGGGGCGGATCATCCACCTCGGCTTCTCCTTCCACCAGGTCTACGAGGAGTTCGAGTACATCCTGCGTTACCGCACCTGGGACTTCTGCCAGATCCAGTACAACTTCCTCGACACCGAGGAGCAAGCCGGCAGGGCCGGCTATGAGCTGGCAACCGCCCTCGGCATCCCCGTCATCGTCATGGAGCCCATCAAGGGGGGCTCGTTGGCCAACCTCGGCGACGAGCTGTCGAAAAAGATCACGGACCTCGACAGCGACGCCACCCCCGCCTCCTACGCCCTGCGCTGGGTGGCCGACCACCCCAACGTCAAGGTCATCCTCAGCGGCATGTCCACCATCGACCAGGTACGGGAGAACGTGGCCACCCTCTCGGCCCCCACGCCGCTGAGCGCTTTGGAAAAGAGCGCCATCGAGGCGATCGGGGAGACGATGAGGGGGCGTATCGGCAATAGCTGCACCGGCTGCTCCTACTGCATGCCCTGCCCCTTCGGGGTCGATATCCCGGGAAACTTCGCCCTCTGGAACAAGGCGAGGATGTTCGAGAGCTATCAGGTGGTCAAGCGGGCATGGGAGAACCCGGCAGAAGCAGAGAAGCGTCCGCCCTCCTGCACCGAGTGCGGGGCCTGCCTCCCCCTCTGCCCCCAGATGATCAACATTCCCGCAGATTTGAAACTCGTGGAAGCAGAGCTCACCGCTCTCAAAGGATAGACCATGGACAGAGCTGAACTGCTTTTGATGGGTTGGTTCGTCGGCGACGGCTTTGGCGGCCAGACCGATGGCATGGAGGAGAGCGAGGTCACTTCGCTCATCGATGGCCCGATCACCGAGGTATATACCCTCGAGGAGGCCCAAAGCCTCAGTGGCCAGAGTGGACCGGCAAGCGATACTACAATCCTCTGCGGCCTCTCGGTCATGGCCTTGGAGCAGGTCGACAACGACCACCTTGCCAGCAAGTACCGCGCCTATGACAAGGAGAGCGGCACCTTCCCCTTCCCCCAGAAGGGGGATAACGCCGCCTGCCTGACCCGGGCCCCCATCATGGCCCTCCTCGCCCCTCGCTTCCCCTACACGAAGTGGGAGGCGGTCGTGAAGGCGGAGACCCGACTCACCCACACCGCGCCGCTTGCCATCGATGCGGCCCTGCTCCTCTCCCGCGCCTTCGCCCTCCTGGTCAACGAGGAGGCGGAGAGCGCACAGGAGCTCTGCTCGCTGCTCATCCGTGAGGTGGGCAAACGGGGGTGGGAGGCCAAGCTTGAGGTGGCGCTGCGCACCGCGGTCAACCAAAAGATGCTCAATCCCTACTCCTTCAAGGAGCGGTACCAGATTATCCCCACCATCACCCTCGCCTTCCACACCCTGCTCTCCCCGCTCACCTTGGAGGAGGGCCTCGATGCCATCGCCCGCCTGGGAGGAAACAGCCGCCTCACCTGCGCCATCTACAGCGCCCTCAAGGTCCTCTCAGACCACGAGGAGGTGCCGGAGCGCTACAGCAACGAGATCTACCCTTCCCCGACCATCGAGGCGATGATCAAGGGCGAGACGCTCTTCAAGCGTGAGACCATCAAGATGGAGAAGCTTGCAGAGAAGATTGCAACAGGGTTGTCGCTATAGGGGACGGGGTCGATCAGGTGGCTCAGTTTTCCAGTTTCTTGATCGACCACCCATCGTAGATGGTGGGCTTGAAGGTGTAGGAGTAGTCATGGATCTTGTATTCGCTGTCCTTCACCATCTGGTAGATCCGCTTGCCGACCTCAAGGCCCATCTCATAGCCGGGATGAATCGATGCGGTGATACCGCTGTCCACCCAGTCGGTGTCCGAGTAGTCGAAGGCGACCACCGAGTAGTCCTGGGGTACGTGCTTGCCCTCTGATCTGAGGACGGCGAGAGCGGCATTGAGAATCATGTAGTTGCAACAGACAAGGGCCGTGGTTTCGGGTACGGAAGAGAGGAAGCGCTTCAGGGAGCGATTGAGCTCCTTGCTGTCGTATGTCTCATCAGAGATGAACCACTTCACATAGCTGTCATCATAGAAGGCCCCATACTTGATGAGGGACCGCAGGTACCCCTTGTACTTCTCGATACCCTGGTAGTTGTCATAGACGAAGATGCCGGCGATATGGGTATGGCCGGCCTCGGTCAACCGCCTGACCAGTTCGTCGGCACACTGCCCATCGGCTATGGTGACGCGGGGGAACTGGGCGTCCACATAGTAGTTGTTGTAGAAGATCACCCTGACGTCACGTTCGTAGAGCTCGGCGTAACAGTCGAGGTTGGGGTTCAGCACGCTCGCCTTGACCCCATCGACGATCAGCCCATGGAAGTGGGAGCCACAGGAGAGGAGGCACTTGCGCTCATTCGCGATCTTGTTATCGGTGTAGAAGATCTTCAGCTCCACCGAATCCTCTCTCAGTGCCTCCTTGATCCCCTTCAGCAGATTCTTGTTGGCATTGTAATCCTGCCCCTGGACAATGACGGCGATACGGGTCTTGCCCCCCTTTTCCGGCATCTGGCGTTCAAGATGGACCCGTTTGTTCACGTAGGTGCCACTACCCTTGCGGGTATAGATGATCCCCTCCTCAGCCAGCTTGGCAAGTGCAGTCCGTACCGTCT